>Ga0310828_1000491_pt1 | contig 39824 bp, 28 predicted proteins | sample WT_ome_3_FD_202242 | JGI IMG/M metagenome (GOLD analysis project Ga0310828, IMG submission 202242) | Sorghum-adapted microbial communities enriched on wild type (WT) sorghum from Joint BioEnergy Institute, Emeryville, California, United... ... | reverse complement strand
GAGGTAGAACGAAGGAATGTAAGGGCATCGACCCAGGGAGATATGGGAGGGTAAACCACAAGGGTTCATGTGGAGATCCATATGCGACCATACGGCTTTAAAAAGCGGGGTGACCACCACCTCTATTCCCGCCAACAGGTCGATCCCAAATATTCACTCCTCGTCAAATCCTATCCAAGGGGGCTTTGGATGTCAAAGATGAAATCATGCGAAAAAGCGAGAAAAACGGAGAAAACATTATTTTATTGAGGGAGTGATCATATGGCCGTACCTATGTGCTCAACATCTCAGCAGAATATTCAAATGAAAAAGAATCAATCCCCCGATTCCTGTACCCGCAGTCCAATGTTTAACGAGCAAGGGATCCCGAACAGTACGATCACCTCATCACAGCTTGGTCAGATACAACAAGCAGCGGAAGCAGAACAGAGGGCCTATGAGCGGGCATACAATCATCACAAGGATGATCCAGCCACATCCTTGGCAACCTGATCCCTACGCATACAGGGAAGATCTGATCTACTTTTGCTGGCCGCGTGATATAAGTTGAAAAGGGACACGTCCATCCGTCAGTCTGGGCTGACTGTCTGGACTGTCCCTTCTCAACTTCGTCGATTATGGCAGGTTATAGAGCCTGTACAGGAAGACGGCTGCTTCGGCTCTGGTCGTGCTGTCTTGCGGATTCAGCTTGCCGCCGCTTCCGCGTACCAGTCCGTCTGCCACCAATGCGGCGATCGGCGCCTGTGCGTAGCTGGCGATCTGGTCCTTGTCCGTGAACGAATCCAGCACGGCCCCCGGCGCAGCGTCCAGTTCATATCCGACCACCGCCAGGGCTCTCGCCGTCAGCGTGAACATATCCTGACGGGTGATCTCCGCAAGCGGGTTGAAGTTCCCCTTGCCATCTCCGTTCGTGATGCCAAGCGCCTTCGCGATGCCCACGGCTTCGTAGTAGTAATCACCCGGACGCACATCCGCGAAGTTATCCTTCACCTCCGCCTGAAGGCCCAGCGTCTTCACCAGCAGGAGGATGTAATCAGCCCGGCTGATGTTGGCTCCCGGAGTGAACGTGTTCCGCTCCTCCGATGTGCCATTGATGATGCCTTTGGTCGCCAGCACCTCGATCTCATGCTGCGCCCACGGATAAGAAGCGATATCCGAGAAGGTCTTCGGCGCGAACACCACCGCGTACCTGCTGAAATGGCTCGTCGTGAAGACGACGTGTCCCGTCTCAGGATCATAGCGTCCATTGTAGATCGGGATGTGGTTGCCCTCATCGTCGATGAAGACAACGGCCAGGAATTCATGCAGCAGTCTTTCGATTGTCGTTGGCACATACGCGATCTCAACGGTTACAGCGGCCGCCGCGTTGTTCCAATCGATGATCTCATCGTTCACCTTCACATGGATCTCGACTGCTTTGCGCTCGCTGTCGTCTGCCGTTTCGGCTTCCGCTATCACCAGTTGTACCGTATCCCCTTCGCCAAGATCCAGATAGCTCAGCATGTTCGAAGGCAGGACGAGGATGCCGATGGAGCTGCTGATCACCACCTGATGCGGCTCGGACGAACTTACTGCTTGCGCCGGCAGCTCGACCTGCACCTGCTTCGCCGCTTGCTCCAGTCGGATGATGACCGTCTTCTTGCCGTTCTCGTCAGCTGCCGCGCTCTCCAGCGCCTGACTGAACACCTCATCCTGGATCGATGTGCTGATCCGATCACCGTCCCACTCTGCTACCGGCACGATCTCCGCTGCCCCGTCATCCCCTGTTCTCACCTCGGGTGCTGGCTTGGCGGGCAGAGGCGACCAGAACTGAGGCGCTTGCGGAGTACCGGATACCATGAGCCCGGCCGATTCATTGCCGCTCTGGTCGATCGTGGTGATGCGGAAGAAGTAGGTCACGCCATTGATCAGATCGGTGAATGTGTAGCTGCCTGCGCCCGGTTCTGCATACACCGCGTCCATGACCGTCTCGCCTTCGCCGGAGATGCGGATCTTCTCCAGATCCAGATTTGCCGGGTCGGTCCAGGTGAAGGTGAGCTGACTGTTGCCGCTGATCACCTTGACGTCCTGGACTTCTCCTGGCGGGATCACGTCGTCTATCAGCTTCAGGAAATCTCCCAGGATGAGGTTGCCTTGCGAATCGCGCGGGAATGGCAGCACCTCCGGCACGAGACTGGCGAAGTTATCGTTTGTCATCACCTTGCCGTCAGCATTGACGGACTTCGTTCCGTCGAACAGGAAGTTGTCGCTCGCCTTCAACCGCTCCGGGACATTGTCACTCGCCGTTCCTTGCGTGCGATACGAGACAAATCCTGACAGCTGGAAGTCCTCCTGGATATTCGTGTACGTCGACAGATTCAGGTTCGCTCCGCCGTTGTTGAAGGAGATGTTGTTCTCAAGGATCACGCCCGGGTTGCTGTTGCTGGTGAAGCCCATCGCGCCGTTCTCGAAGGCGATGTTGTTGCGGACGATGTGCGGCACATGGATGCCTTCACCACCCAGCTTGAAGCCGTTCTTGTCGCCATTGCCCACCGTTCCGTCCGTCAGCATGCCATTCCGGTACGTGATGTTGCCTTCCAGCAGGATCGCCCCGATCGCGCCTTGCCCTGCCTTCGTGTACAGATCCCATCCATCGTCGATGTTGTGGTGCGCCACATTGCCCCGGAACACGTTGCCCACGCCCGAGGTGAGCTTCGCTGCGAAGCCGTCGGCATTGTTGTGGGACGGGTCCTTGTTATCGTACGATTCGTTGTTCAGGACGAGATTGTAGGATGGCCAGTCCTCGATGGAGGTGGTATCGTCCGTCCTGCTGATCTGGAAGCCCGTATCGCCATTGGCGTAGAATTTGTTCAGCTCGATGATGTTGTGATTGCCGCCCAGGGTATAGCCCTTGTAATTGTCGGCGCTTCGCGTGAAGCTGAGGCCTTTCACATGCCAGTAGTTGCCGCTGTGCACGACGCCTTCCGATTTCTTGTCGAAGTCGATAATCGGATTCGCGCCTTCAGCTGCGTAGAGCATCTTCATCGCATCCTCGCGACCGTCATTGTACTTCCTGATCACGAGGCTCGACTTGCGAACATAACGTCCATCCTGCACGATGATCTTCTGTCCAGGGAGCACGAAGTCGATCGCCGTATCCAGATCCAGTGGCCTCTCCTGCGAACCGTCTCCCTCAGGCGTGCCGGTCGGAGACACATAGATGTCCTCGCCGTCGCGGTAGGTTCTGACCTCCACCTTGAAGTTCGAGATGATGCGGTCATAGCTCGTCAGAACCTGCGTATCATCCGGGATGAACGTCAGCGTGAACTTGTTGTTGCCCATCGCGAGCGTTGCCGGAATCTCCACGATCTTGCCTGCCTCGCCGGACACATCCTGTGCTATCGTCGTCTGACCCAGCTTGAGCGTATAGGCGCCGGATGCGTTGGCCTTCGCCCTGAACACGTAGTTCGTCTCCGATGTCCGATCCAGAGACAGGATCTGAACCGCAGGTTCGATCGCCTGAACTGGCGGATATACGCGAGGAGCGTCGGTTGCCGCCGCCGTCACCTCGAACTCGATGTTGCTGACCACGATGGTCGCCTGACGAGCCACATAGAAGCCCACGTAGATCTTGTCATCCTGAACCGTCAGGATATCTGGCTCGAAGAGGATCGCCTCATAGGTGTTCATGTTGTCTTCCAGCTTGCCGACGAATCCGCTGTTCGTCTTCGCCAGCGTTAATCGATACTTCGCGGCTGGATGCGTATTGGTCGGATCCGGGCGCTCATTCTTCAGCATGACCCTCTTGATCCCCTGGCTTCCCGCGCCATCCGGCGACTCCACGCCCGTTCTGACGAACAGCTGCGTGCCGTTGTCATTGCGCGTGCCGCCGCTGTAACCGCCCACTGCCGCGATATTCGACGCGAAGACAGAGGAGTCGCCGTGGACGCCGTTGGCATCCCTCGCCATGATGCCGAAGGACTCCTGACCATCATGTGGATTCTTCGCATAATCGATGACCTGGATGTCCGCGGACAGGACGAAGTTGTCCTCATGGCCGTCAATGACCGTATAGTAATACGTAATCCCGTCATGATCGCCCGTGATCTTGCCCGCGCTTCCGCCCAGCGCCTCCAGCTTGATCGAGCCATCCTCCAGGAAGGTCACCTTGTTGTTGGCGTTCGAGGTCGATTGACCGAAGCGGGTCCACTGCCACTCATACTCCTTCGCCTCGCGAATGGTGATCGGCAGCGTGATCGGCGCAAGGGTCGTATCGTCAGGAATGATGCGAATGACGGTAACGCCAGGTTGCGACGAATCCCATTCTTCCATATCTACATCATAATCCGTATAAAGATCACGATCCCCGTTATCGTAAACCTTCGACACGACCATGCCGGTCGGGTCGAAGCTCTGACCCACGGTATATGTCGTCTTCGGATACTGCGTCACTTCCAGATGCGTCACTTCGCGTTCCTTCACATGGACGACGAATGTAGCGGTCTTGCCCTTGTAGGTCAAGGTGATCGTCTTGTCACCCTCCGTATCCGAATCGAATCCGCTGACCGCATAATCATCCCTCATCAACCTGACTGACGAACCATCGTCATAGTTGGCATAGACGACCATGCCGCTGAGATCCAGTTCATTGCCCAGGAAATATTGGGACTTCGCCGGCGGCTTGGTGATCTCGATATTCACCAGTTCCGCATCCTTGACTGTCACATCGAACTCATCATATTGATCCGGCGTCTCGGTCGAGATCACCCTGACCGTATAGGTCCCTGGCGACTCGAACACGTATCCGTCGTCTGTTTCCGTCGCGTCAGGTATGCTGATCTCGTACAGGTCCGGCGTCAGATACTTGCTGGCCTTCGAATTGTATTCCGCATAAACGGTCATTCCCTCCGGATCGAACCTGTCTCCCGGATAATAGACGGTCTTCGCCGGATAGAACTCGACCTCCAGATGAACCACCGACAGTGCCCATATAGTCAGATCAACGGGTTCCTTCAAGCCATGGAAATGGACTTGAATCGTATTGGTTCCCGGTGTCCCGCTGTTGAACCCGGTCACGACATATTCGTTGCTGTTCAGCACTTCCTCACGCAGGTTGCCCTCCGCGTCCTCCGTTACAGCGGTGACCTTCAGGCCGGTCAGTTCCAGACTCTCCCCAACCAGATAGTCGGTTTTCATCTCAGCGGCGTCGACCGACAGAGACAACACCTTGCGCCGGTCATCCGCGAGATATCCGTTGCTCAACGTGATCTCCGCATCGCGCGCGACATAAAATCCGACATAGATGTCCTCATCCGAGAACAGCCCGTCCAGTTCAATCGTCTGCTCCTCGCCATTGACGGACATCACGTAGACGTCGCCGTTCTTGCGCAGGGACAGGTGGTAGGTTTCATTGGCAGCGGGCGGGTTGGCTGTGTAGGTAGCCAGTTTCTGATTCGGGTTGTCTTTCTTGTAAAACGCTTTCATGACCAGGTCCAATGCGCCCACCGCAACGTAATTGGACGTCTGTGTGGCGGTATTGCCATGCTCCCCTACCTCATCCCGCACCATGATGCCGAACGACTTCTGGTTCGGGTTGTTGATCGAGCTGTCTCCGTTGAAGCTCTTCACCTTGACATCCGCCGATATCTCAAAGTTGGAATCCGCATCCATCTCCACATAATAGAACGAGATCCCTTCATCAGTACTTGAGATCTTGCCGCCGCTGGCCTTCATCGTCAGCCCTTCATCAGGCTCAATAACCGGGGCCGGATTCTTCGCTCCACTGGTATTGCTGCCGAAGTACCGGAACTGAAACTCTGTCGCATACCGGTGTGATGGCAGCACATATAACTCCACATCGGTAAACGTCACCGTTGTGTTGCGGGACGTGAACAACCCCGCATATTCCATCCGGCTGTCGGTCACGATCTCATAGGATTGATCACCGATGCGGATCGAATAGACATTGCCATATTTTCGCAACGTGAGCTCATAGGTTCGGTTTGCCGCAGGCGGGTCGGCGCTGAATTCATAACCAGACTTGACCAGGGTGGATCCTTTCTTGTAGAACCCCTTCATCGCCTGGTCCAGCGCGCCAACCGCCACGTAGTCGCTCGTGAAGCTGGCGCTCTGATTGTCCAGGATTCGTTCCCTTACCATGATGCCGAACGCCACCTGATTGTTCGCCGTCCAGGCATCCACATGCGCCTTGGCTTTCAGCTCGTAGTTGTCCAGGTAGGAGACATCCTGGTAATAATACGCGATCCCTTCCGTGTCGCTGGCGATCTTGCCGCGGTTGTTGGAGCTGCGAAGGGTCACAGAGCCATCCGGATGCTCCGTGATCTCGAAGTTGGTCGCGTCGATCTTGTCCTGTCCGCCTACATCACCGAACACGCTGCCCTTCCACGGGCTCGAGTCCGGGATGTTGATCATGTTGGCAGCAGGAGCGGCATCATCCGCGTACACTGCCAGAGAGAAAGACGACAACATCAAACATAAGCTGAGCATCAGTGACAGAATTCGTTTCATGCTGGCCAATGTGATCTACTCCCCTTTCTGTGCATCGACTGAATCATCTTCCATAGCTGTGAAGATCCGCTTGTCTTCGGTAACACGGGCACCGCCAGGCCACCATGCCATCAGAAGACAAGATTTTACGCCCTCACCCCCATCAATCCCCAGATAAACGAGCAACCAGCCTCGGCTGTCGCCTTGGCTGGTCGGCTCTTTTAAGCTATTTATCATTTTAGACTTGAATATCTAATTACGGCGATAATCAACTTCTCATTTTTCCGGTCAACACCGCGTCGGGATGGCCTTGACTGCAAAGTCATGTAACAATGACACCGATCCGAAACAGTGATCATTCCCCTTCTTTTTTTTTCGCCAGTGATGCTTCAAAGCGCTTGCGCTCCGTTCGCTCGATCTGCACGATCCTGCCATCGTGTACGATGATTTGTACAGTGCCATACTCCAGGCCCCTGATGCTGTCCAAGATGCGCTCTGTCCAGATCTCATCGATATGAACCGCATTGCCCATCCTGCTTCCCTCCAATGGCGTTGTTTTTTCCAAGGAACGTTTGGCGATCTTGTTCATGCGTATCCTCCCATACGAAAAGGTGCCTGCTCCAGGACAGTCCATACCTTGCCATGATCTTACGCAGCTTGCCGCTATCGCACGTGCCTTGCCACGATTTTACATACCTTGCTGCTTCTCCTCAACATGGCGACGTTAGCACGTACCTTGCTGTTCTCCCACGTTCCTCGCCGCTATCGCACATCGTACGGGGGCGTTGCTGCCGGACGTGCCCCGTGCGATCTCCATCAGGTCGTTACAGTGCGGCCGATTGACCGACTTTCGCCGGGGCGGCCGCGGCTTTCTTCGCATTCTCCACCACGTAAGATTCCCCGTCCTTGAACAGATACAATCGGTGGATCAGCACCCAGATGTCGTCACCCGGCTTCAGCTGCTTCTGCTCCAGCGAGCGGTAGGCCTGGATCGTATGCTGGCCCGTTCTGACCTCCACCTGCCAGCTGCTGCCGCGGAACATGACGCTCTGCACCTTCCCCGCCTGCGCCGCGTATGGCGCCGACAGCTCGCCCAGCGTTCCGACTTCCGTGAACTCCGGACGGATGATCGCTTTCGAGCCGGGCTGCACGTCCTCGAACCCGGTCAGGCTGCCCGGATCATCGAGGAGCTGGGACTCTCCGATGAAGCCGGCGACGAATGGCGTCTGCGGATTCTTGTAGATGTCATAGGGAGTGCCGTGTTGCTCGATGCGGCCATTGCTGACGATCATGATCTCGTCCGCAACCTCCACCGCTTCTTCCTGGTCGTGGGTGACGAACAGGGTCGTGATCCCGATCCGCTCGATCGTGGCGCGGAGCCATGCACGCAGCTCCTTGCGCACCTTGGCGTCGATCGCGGCGAACGGCTCGTCGAGCAGGAGCAGCTGCGGCTCCGGAGCCAGCGCCCTGGCAAATGCCACCCGCTGCCGCTGCCCGCCGGACAGCTGGTTCGGATATCTTCTCTCCAGACCGGACAGACCGGTCAGTTCCAGCAGCTCCGTCACGCGTTTCCGGATCTCCTGCTTCCTGCGCTTCTGTACCGTGAGGCCGAAGGCGATGTTATCATATACCGTCATATGACGGAAGAGCGCGTAGTTCTGGAATACGAAGCCGATGCCGCGCTTCTGCGGGGGCACGTCGTTCACCAGCTTGCCGTCGATATAGATCTCGCCCGAATCCGGCGTCTCCAGCCCGGCCAGCATGCGCAGGATCGTCGTCTTGCCGCCGCCGCTCGGACCGAGCAGACCGACCAGACTGCCCTTGCGGATACTGAAGCTGACGTGGTCGGAAGCCACGTGCCCGTTAAACGTCTTCACCAGATCCCTGACCTCGATATACATCACTGGTTCCCTCCTTGTGGTTCGATATCCAATCTGGCCTGCTCATGCTTGCGCTCCGCATAGCCCTTGACCGCCAGGGTCACCAGCGCCAGCAGCACCAGCAGCGAAGCAACCGCGAATGCGGCAGCAAACTGATATTCGTTGTACAGGATCTCCACGTGCAGCGGTATCGTGTTGGTCTTGCCGCGGATATGGCCGGATACGACCGATACGGCGCCGAACTCCCCCATGGCTCGAGCGTTGCAGAGGATGATGCCGTACATGAGTCCCCACTTGATATTCGGCAAGGTGACCCGCCGGAAGATCGTCCAACCGTTCGCACCGAGGCTGACCGCCGCTTCCTCCTCCTGGTTGCCCTGCGCCTGCATGACCGGGATCAGCTCGCGGGCGACGAACGGGAAGGTCACGAAGATCGTGGCCAGCACGATGCCCGGAAAGGCGAAGATGATCGGCATGTCGCGCTCGATGAAGAAGGGTCCGAAGAATCCCTGATTGCCAAACAGCAGAACGAAGATCAGGCCCGAGATGACTGGTGAGATCGCAAAAGGCAAGTCAATGAGCGTCACCAGCACCTGCTTGCCGCGAAAGCGAAACTTGCTGATCGCCCACGCCGCCGCCACGCCGAAGATCGTGTTGCACGGAACCACGATCAGCGCGGTGACCAGCGTCAGGCGGATCGCCGCGAGCGCGTCCGGATCGGTGATGGCGGCGATGTAGACGTCCACGCCCTTGCGGAACGCCTGCTCAAATACGGTGATGAGCGGCAGGATCAGCACGACGAAGATGAACAGCAGCGCCACCGTGATGAGGAGCAGACGGACGAGCCTGGATTCCTGCAGACCTGCGGACGCCACCGCGGACTTGCCGGAACGTGCGAGTGCGGAAGGAGTAGCCCCAGCCATCTGATCTCCTCCCTTCATGATTCGATCGTGCGGCGGCTGGCCTGCCATTGCAGCAGGTTGATGACCAGCAGCAGGACGAACGAGATGATCAGCATGACGAAGGCGACCGAGGTGGCGCCGACGTAGTCGTATTGCTCCAGCTTGGTGCGAATGAGAAGCGGCGCAATCTCCGTCTTCATCGGCATGTTGCCGGCGATGAACACGACGGAACCGTACTCGCCGATGCCTCTGGCGAACGCCAGGGCGAACCCCGTCAGCAGGGCCGGCAGGATCGCCGGGAAGATGATCCGGCGGAATGTGCGCAGTCTGGACGCGCCGAGCGAGGCGGCCGCCTCCTCGACATCCCGCTCCAGATCCTGCAGCACCGGCTGGATCGTGCGCACGATGAAGGGCAGCCCGATGAAGATGAGCGCGATCGTGATGCCGATCCGCGAGTACGCCGTCTGGATGCCGAACTGGGCGAAGAAGCTGCCCAGCACCCCGTTCTGCGCGTAGATCGTCGTCAGCGAGATGCCTGCCACCGCCGTGGGCAGTGCGAAGGGCAGGTCGATGAGCCCGTCGATGAACCGCTTGCCCGGGAAGTGATAGCGCACGAGCACCCAGGCGACGAGCGTGCCGAACACCGCATTGACGATCGCGGCTGCGAAAGAAGTGGTAAGGCTCACCTCGATGGAGGCGAGCACTCTGGGACTTGTCACCGTCTGCCAGAAGGACTCCCAGCTCTGTTGGGTCGTCTTGACGACGATCCCGGCGAGCGGGATGAGGACGATCAGGCTCAGATACAGGATCGTGAAGCCCATCGTGATCCCGAAGCCTGGCAGGACGAAGCGCTTGCGTCTAAGGATGGACATTGGTTCAGGTCACTCCTGTCACCGGTAAAGTCTCGATCTCTCTCTGTATCATAAGCATCATGGATTATTGGACGTAGATCTGGTCGAAGGTACCGCCGTCAGCGAAGTGCGTCTGTTGCGCTTCGCGCCAGCCGCCGAACTCGTCGATCGTGATCAGCTCGATGGCCGGGAACTGATCCCTGTACTTCTCCGCCACCGACTCAAGGCGCGGACGATAGAAGTTCTTCGCGGCGATCTCCTGCCCTTCTTCGGAATACAGGTACTCCAGATATGCCGTGGCGATGTCTCTCGTGCCCCTCTTGTCGACGACCTTGTCAACGACGGTGACCGGAGGCTCTGCCAGGATGCTGAGCGAAGGAACGACGATCTCGAACTTGTCTTCGCCGTATTCCTTCAGCGCCAGGAACGCTTCGTTCTCCCAGGCGAGCAGCACGTCGCCGATGCCCCGTTCCACGAAGGTGTTGGTCGAACCGCGCGCGCCGCTGTCCAGCACCGGTACGTTCTTGTAGAGCGCTTCGACGAATTGCTTGGCCGCCTCATCGCTGTTGTTGTTGTGCTTCCGGGCGTATGCCCATGCCGCGAGATAGTTCCAGCGAGCGCCGCCCGAGGTCTTCGGGTTCGGCGTGATGACGCTGATGCCTTCCTTCACCAGATCGTCCCAGTCCTGGATGTTCTTCGGATTGCCCTTGCGCACCAGGAAGACGATCGTGGAATAGTAAGGCGAGCTGTTGTCCTTCAGCCTGCCCTGCCAGTCTGGCGCGATCAGGCCGGCATCGGCGATCATGTCGATATCGTAAGCGAGCGCCAGCGTCACGACGTCAGCCTGGATGCCATCGATGACGGAACGACCCTGGCTGCCGGAGCCGCCATGGGATTGATTGACCGTGACGACCTGGTTGTGTGTCTCTTTCCAATAGGCGGTGAATGCTTCATTAAACGCTGCATACAGTTCTCTGGTCGGATCATAGGAGACGTTCAGGATTTCCACCGGCGGCTTCTCTTCGCTGCCCGAGCTTTGAGGCGAGCTGCCGGTCCTGGTATCGGAGCCCGAGCCGCTGTTGCCGCTGCCGCCTCCGCAAGCGACCAGGCTGATCATCAGTGTAAGAATCAAAGACAGCATCAAACCCTTTTTCATCATCATGTTCCCCTCTCCTGTATACTCCTATTTTTCGTGTTTTTTTGGTTCGCGGCGGATCACCGCGCTGGCTAAAGTTTCCGGCTGTCCGGTCAACTTTTTTCTTACAATGTTCATAGGATTTGTAGGAATATTATCACCGGCCCATAGCGCTGTCAATATGATTTGGAGATTTTGTCATTATGAGGGAAAGATGTATAGAAAAGAGGGGAATCACCATTCATCCTTCATGCAGATCCTTTGAAAAAGTCGACTTTTAACCGTTTTGAAAATTTATATGTTGAACGCCTGGGTCGGCCAGCTCGAAGCCGCCGTTACTCACAGACCACCATATGCATATCGCCCAGGATAGGTGCCTGGTTCCCTGGGTCAAGTGTGCTCATCACCCTTATCCTGCAGCGGTACACCGTCTCACACAAGGCTATGCAAGCAGCAAACAGCGGATCGCCCGATATCACGAACGATCCGCTTGACCGCTTAAGTGAAGCCGCCGAAACCTCATCGCCTGCGCTCACGCGCTGCGGCACCGGGCACGTCTGAAGCTATCCGTCAGCGCCTGTATGGAAAATCACGGTCTCCACCTTCTGCAGCCTGATATACTCGTTCGGCTCCAGATCGGTGCGAAAGTAAGCGTACATGTAGGCGGCTTCCTGAAACGTCAGCCCCGGGTAAACGGCGATATGCTGGTGCGAGTAGGGATTGTCGAGCAGCACCTGCCATTCGCCGGATCGCGTCTCTGGCGGGATGCTCCTCAGCACCTCCTGCTTGTAGCGAACGATGCCCTGAAGCTCCTGCCAGATGTTCTGCCAGGAAGGGCTGATCCTGCCCGGCGTCGGCAGCGCGGTCAGCGCCCGCTGCACGACGGTCGCCGCCATCTCAGCCTCCTCATCCATGTACGTCCGCAGATACTCGCGAATCTCTTCAAGGAATCGGCGCACGGTGGTGAATCCCTGTTCCGCAAGCCGCCTCCCGAAGTCAGCCAGCTCCTCCGGCTGCTCCAGACCGATCAGCTGGCGCACCGCCTCAGGAGCAGGAGAGCCGGCGCGCTGTTCGCCGCCGGCCTGGGTACTGTCTGGTCGGATCGTAGCCATGCATACTCTCCTGTTACAGATAAGGATTCTCGTGCTTCGCCTTCAGCCGCTGCCATCTGCGTTCGACTTCGTCCTCGAAGGCGCGCAGCGCGTCGGCATATTCCGGACGGGTCAGATGCCGCGTCTTGCCCATATTTTTCAGCCATTCGGACACCGGGATGCGCTTGCCCTTGTCCTCCGGATTGTACGTGATCCGGGTCTTGCCATGCTCGACCTCGTACAGCGGGAAGAAGCAGGAGTTCACCGCGTAGTCGATGAGCGTCTGGCCCATCTTCTCTTCGGAGAGCCAGTTGAGCGGGCAGGTGATCAGGATCTTGCCGTAGACGAGACCCTCGTTCTGCGCGTAATATTGGGCCTTGGCCGCCTTCTTCAGCAGGTCCTGCGGCATCGATTCCGAGCCGGTGAACACATACGGTATGTTCGTCGCAGCCATGATCTGCGGCGTATCCTTGTGATGGAACAGCTTGCCTCCCTGGTACTTGCCGACGTTCGAGGTGGAGGTGCGATGACCGAGCGGCGTCGAGTACGACAGCTGGGCGCCTGTGTTCATATAGCCTTCATTGTCATATTCGAGGATGATCATCTTGTGGTTGCGCAGTGCAGCGCCAATCGCCGGACCCATGCCGATGTCCATGCCGCCGTCGCCGGTGATCATGATGAAGGTGAAATCATCCTTCAGGCCGTACTTGTCGAGTTCACCGCGGCGCTTGCGCTCCCAGAACATCTCGACGACACCGGACAAGGTGGCCGCGCCGTTCTGGAACAGGTTGTGAATATACGTTGCCTTGTGCGACGAATACGGGAAGCCGGTCGTGACGACCATCGCGCAGCCCGTCTGATACAGCGCCACGATATCTCCCTCGATGCCCTTGAAGAACAGCTCGAGCCCGGAGAAGATGCCGCAGCCCGGACAAGCGCCATGCCCCGGTGCGAGGCGCTTCGGCTTCTTCATCAGCTGGCGGAGCGGCGGAACGCGAACCTTCAGCTCTCCGGACGCCTCGTCCTTCTCGACGCGGATCAGCCCGGTCTTCAGGTCCTCATACTTCATCGGCTCCAGCACGCGCTTCGGCGCCTTGTCCGGATCGCCAGGCGTATGGCCGTAATAGTCGAACGGCTTCTCCACATAGCCCTTCTCCATCGCGTCGATCGCGAGCTGGAAGAAATGATGCGCGTCCTCGGCATAGAAATCCTTGCCGCCGAGGCCGTAGATGCGGCTGATGACGTGGATGTCCTTCACGCCGTGGGTGAACAGCGCAGCCTTCACCTCGTTGGTCATGTTGCCGCCATGTCCGCCGTAGGAATCGGCGCGGTCGCCGATCGTCAGCGCCTTGACGTTGCGCAGCGCCTCCGCGATCTGTTTCTGCGGGAACGGGCGGATCATGTTCGGCGAGATGGAGCCTGCCTTGATGCCTTTCGCGCGCAGCTGGTCGACGACGTCCTTGATGATCTCGGAAGCGGAGTTCAGGAGGAAGACGGCAACCTCCGCGTCCTCCATGCGGTACAGGTCGAGGATCGGATAGTCGCGTCCGGTGAGCACCGCGTATTCCTTGCGGATGCGGTCGTATACCTCACCGGCCCGGTACATCGCCATCGATTGCTGATAGCAGTTGTTGATGTAGTCCGGCTCGTTCATGTACGGACCGACGGTGATCGGGTTGTTTCGATCCAGCACATGCAGGAAGCCTTCCGGCGGATGCTCGCCGACGAATTTCAGCACATCCTCGCGGTGGGCGAAGGTCTGCACCCTTCTCTTCTGGTGCGATGTGAAATAGCCGTCGGAGGCGACGATCACCGGCAGGCGAACCTCCGGATCTTCGGCGAGCTTGAGCGCCATGATATTCATATCATACACGGCCTGCGGATCGCGGCACAGGAGGATCGGCCAGCCTGTGTTGAGCGCGAAGTACAGGTCGGAATGGTCGCCGTGAATATCCAGCGGTCCGGAGACGGAGCGGCATACGAGGTTGAGCACCATCGGGAAGCGCGTCCCCGACTGGACCGGCATCTGCTCCAGCATGTAGAGATAGCCGTTCGAGCTGGTGGCATTGAATACCCGTCCTCCCGCCGCAGCTGCCCCGTAACATATGCCGGCCGAGCCGTGCTCGCCGTCAGCGGGGATCAGCTTGATATCGTGCTGCCCGTTCGCCTTCATGAGATCGAGGAACTGTGCAACCTCGGTCGATGGGGAGATCGGGAAGTAGCCCATGATATGATAGTTGATCTGGTGTGCCGCATAGGCAGCCATCTCGTTGCCGGATTCATAGACGATACGCTGCTCTACCGTACCGCTGCTTAATTCCTTCTGCATTTCTGTAGCCATCTGCATATCACCTCTCACTTTAAAATCAGATCAGATGCTTGCGCATTGCGACAGAGCGTGTGCCCACACGCTGGCCGCACCCGGGCGGGACGCTGCTCGTTCGCAGCAGCTCGCACTTGCCAGAACGCGTGACCACGTCCTTACAGCGCCCAAGCGGGACGCTGCTCGCTCGCCTCTGTTTTCACCGCGACAGAGCGCGTGCCCTCGCCTTACTGCGCCCAGGCGAAGCGATGCGGCACGCGATGCTCCTCTCCGTAACCGTCCGTCTCCCGCGCAGCCACCAGCGCATCGGTCGGACAGGCGGTGACGCATTTCAGGCAGCCCTTGCAATACTGATAGTCGATGCCTTGCAGGAACATCTGCGGGCGGCCCTTCGGGTCCAGCTTCTCCTCCCAGACGAAGCAGAAGTCCGGGCAGGCCGTGTCGCACTGCGCGCAATGGATGCATTTCTCCTCGATGAAATGAGGCATCATCCCCTGCCTGGAGATGCTCAGATCCTTCAGCACGCTGTTGCCGGGATTGGTGATCATCCCGCCCAGCGGCTGCGTCTCGTACCCGAGCATCGGGATATCCCAGCGCTGCGGCTTCGGCATCTCCGCCCCCTCAGGCAGCTGGAACGTCTGGAAGGTCACTTCCTGATACCCGCGCTCGAAGGTGCGCAGCGCCGGTTCCACGGACTGCGGATATTTCTTCTCCAGCGACTTGCGAATGATGCCCTTCATAAACTCCGGATCCAGGAAATCGCACAGCCTGAACAGCGCGCCTAGCATCGCCATGTTCACCCTGTTTTTCTCTTCAAGCGCGATCCCCGTCGCATCAACAACGGCGATCGTCCCGCCCAGCAGCTTCAGCTTCTCCTTCAGCTGCTCCGGTGTTTTGGCGGAGTTGACAAGCACGATGCTGTCCTCATAGATGCCGCTGATGACATTGATGGTGCGCGACAGATTCTCATGGAAGATCCCCACTACATGCGGTCGCTCTACAGGTGTTGTATCGCGGATATTCATATTCGTGTCGCAGAAACGGATATGCGCCTTGACCGGCGATCCTTTCTTCTCTGAACCGTATGACGAGAAGCTTACGCCATTGAAACCGCTTCCAACAACGCCTGCCTCGGCTAGCATCTTGCCGGCAAGATTGGCCCCCAGTCCGCCGATCGATTCCAGACGAATTTCAAAAAATCCAAGTTCGTTTACCCTAGGAAGTGCAGGCACAGTTCTTCTCCCTCCCTGTTAAACTGAATTTTATGAAAACTTATAAGATTATGAATATCGTCTAAAGTATACCACTAAAATCCTTTTTTGAATATGTCATTCCGCAAAAACAGGTGTATATGCAGGGACGTATATACCAATATATGATAGTTGAACGCGACTATTCGCCTCTTGCGGGCCGATTCCTATTCTTTTTTGCTGATGGCGATGTGCCCCCACCTTCTGTTAGCATTGGAACATCCGATGATCAGCAATGGCCGTTCAACGAAACATAGTCTGGATTTTTTATAGCAAAAGGGTTGATTCTCACGTTACGTCAAGTTCTACAATGGTACCAGAGGTGATGGAGATGGAGAAAACCATGACAATCGGCCAGTTCTCGAAGCTGTCCGGCGTCAGCCAGCGTACGCTGCGTTTCTATGAAGAGAAAGGAATGCTCAGGCCGAGCTATGTGAGCGAAACGGGCAGACGTTATTACACCGCGGATGATCTGATCCCGCTGCAACAGATCATCACCCTGAAATATCTGGGGTTCCCGCTGGATGAGATCAGTCAGATGCTGGCGCGGCAGACGGGCAGCCTGAAGGATAACCTGCTGGCGCAGAAGCAGGCGATCGAGCAGAAGAGAAGGCATCTTGACCAGATCATCAAGGCGCTCGACCACGCCGTCGCCATCCTGGATGTGGAGGAGTCGATCGATCCGTCGGTGTTCTCGTTCCTCATCCAGAGCATCATATCGGAGAACCAGCAGATGGAATATCTGGCACAGGTATTTCCGGAGCAGACGTTCAATCATATCAGGCAACTGTTCTCCGACAAGGAGAAGGAGCTGGAATGGAACAAGCGGTCGGCGGCGCTCTTCCATTCGCTGAAGCAGGTGATCGGCCTTCACCCACCCGAGTCGGATGAGGTGCAGGCGCTGGTGGAGGAGCTGTTCAGGATGACGGACGAGATGTTCGGCGGCAACTGGCAGGCGCTGAATGCGGCTGCCAGCAAGCTGGAGGATGAGGAACTTCCCGGATTCTTCACTTCTCCGTTCACACCGGAGGAAGAAAGGTTCGTCCAGGAAGCCTGTGAATACTATATGAAGCAGAAAGGATTGATCCCCGATGCCTGAGAACGGAGGACAATGGAAGCAATTTATGAACCTGATACGCGACGCCATGCCTGCGAAGCGGATATTCATCCTGGCGATCGCGCTCAGCATACTGGAAGCGGCCGGAGGGCTGATCGTGCCGATCTTCACGCGGGATCTGATCGACCAGTTCGCGAGCGCCGGCATCGAGCCGGGAGTCGTGATCTGGCTGACGGCGGCATTTATCCTGCAAGCGGCGGCCGGCGGCTTCTCCTACTATCTGATGACGTACCTTGGAGAAAGCCTCGTGCGCAAGATCAGGGAGCGGCTCTGGAATCATGTGCTGAAGCTGCGCATCCCTTACTTCGACAAGCATGAATCCGGCGAGCTGATCAGCCGGGTGACGCAGGATACGAACACGGTGAAGATGCTGGTCACCAATCACCTCGTCACATCCATATCCGGCATCATCTCGATCATCGGCGCGCTGATCATCCTGTTCGTGATCGACTGGAAGATGACGCTGATCATGCTGGCCGCTGTTCCGGTATCCGCCACGATCCTGGTGCCGCTCGGACGGCTCGTCTATCGCATCTCATTGCATACGCAGGACGAGCTCGCCTCCTTCAGCGCCGGACTCGGCCGCGTGCTGAGCGACATCCGGCTCGTCAAGTCGCATAACGCCCAGGCTCTGGAGAGCCGGATGGGCGAGGAGAAGATCGCGAATCTGTTCCGCCTCGGCATGCGGGAAGCGAAGATCCAGTCGTTCGTCTCGCCGCTGATCACGACGGTGATCATGGCCGTGCTGGTCGTGCTGATCGGCTACGGCGGGGCTCGCGTCGCGGCCGGCGATCTGTCCGCCGGGACCCTCGTCGCCGTGATCATCTACATGTTCCAGATCGTCATGCCGTTCAGCATGCTGGCGCAATTCTTCACCGCCTTCCAGAAGGCGATGGGCGCCACCGAGCGCATCCAGGAGCTGCTCAATACCGAGACGGAGCCGATGGGCGAAGTGGCGGGGGATGCTCAGGCTGATCTGGCAGCCCAGGCTGTCCAGGGCGATCAGGCCATTCCACCCGCACAAGGTGCTCATGTTGTCCAGGATACTCCGGCTGCGCAGACCATCCAAGGAGCTCAGGGGTCCCAGACTGCCCGGGCTGCGGATGTTCCGCAGGCTGTTCAGGATGCTTCAGGCGCCCAAGGTGCTCATGTTGTCCAGGATACTCCGTCCGCCCAGGCTTCCGGCGCCTCGCGCCGACAGGATCAGCCTGCAGGACGGGCCACCGCATCCGGGCGACCGGCCTCGATCAATTGGCATCAGCCGCTCCACTTCCGCGACGTCTCATTCTCATACGGCGGCGACGAGCATGTGCTGCGCCATGTCAACTTCACCATCGAGCCGGGTCAGACCGTTGCCTTCGTAGGACCGAGCGGCGCGGGCAAGACGACGATCTTCTCCCTGATCGAGCGCTTCTACGACGCGACCGACGGCACCATCGCCCTTGGCGAGGATGCGATCGATACGCTCCCGCTGCTCGGCTGGAGAGAAGGCATCGGATACGTGCTGCAGGAGAGCCCCGTCATGTCAGGCACGATCCGCAGCAACCTGCTCTACGGGCTGTCGCGCTACGTGAGCGATGCCGAGATCGCCTCCGCGGTCCGGCAAGCCAACGCCACGTTCATCGAGCAGCTGCCGGAAGGCTACGATACGGAAGTTGGCGAGCGCGGCGTCAAGCTGTCCGGCGGTCAGCGGCAACGCATCGCCATCGCCCGGGCGCTGCTGCGCGATCCGAAGCTGCTCCTGCTGGATGAAGCGACATCCAACCTCGACAGCGAATCGGAGGCGCTCGTCCAGGAAGCGCTGGGCAACCTGATGCGCGGACGGACGACGCTCATCATCGCCCATCGGCTGTCAACGGTCATCGGCGCGGACCGCATCATCTTCCTCGAGAAAGGCGTCGTGACCGGCCAGGGCACGCATGAAGAGCTGATGGCCACCCATCCGCTGTACCGCAAGTTCGTCGAGCAACAGATGCAGAAGAAGTCCATGAATTCGGAGATCGCATAGCGAATCGACGTTCCGATACAGCGGGAATGCTGATCCCGGCGTGGTCCTTGGTTCCTTGCTCCCGCCATTCGCCCAGCGAAGATGAACACAGCCCGTCGCAGCGGATACCCGCACAACAAACGGTCGTGACATGCAGATGACTGCATATCACGACCGTCAACATTAACGCAGAAACATCGTTAAAGGCCACAGATTCAGTTCCCGGATGCCTTCCGCCACGAGACCGGCGACCTTGATCGCGCCGACATCCTGAAAATGCGTATTGTCAACCACGCCATCCGGATGAGTGACGAACTCGCCGCGCTCGCCGATGACGAACAGCGACTTCGACCGCTCCGGCCCGAGCGCTTCGTACAGCGCCCTCGTCTTCTCCGCCATATCGATGAGCGGCACTCCCTGTTCCGCAGCCAGCTGCCGCATGGCGGGCAGGTAATCGCCGTGCGTGTCCTGCAGCGTCCCATCCTCGTTGAAGTATCTTCTCTGCACGGAGGTAAGCAGCACCGGATGGGCGCCCACGCTTCTTGCCGCCTCGATGTATTGCATCAGGTATTGCTGGTAGGTGGTGTATGGCTCGGTGTTGCGGTCGGGATCATTTTTCTCGTCGTTGTGGCCGAATTGGATGAACAGGAAGTCGTCCTTCCGCATCTCTGCCTTGATCGCATCCAGCCTGCCTTCATCGATGAAGCTCCTCGAGCTGCGTCCGGATGCGGCATGGTTGGCGACGACCACATCGTGCTTCAGATACATGCCGAGCATCTGCCCCCAGCCGGCATACGGGAAGTTCTCCTGGTCGGCGGCCGTCGAGTCGCCTGCGATGAAGAGCTTCAGGGCATTGGGCACGGGCACGATCTCCAGCGCATTGATCCGCGGCGCATTGCCGGAGAACTCCAGCCGAAGCTGACCGCCGCGCACATAGACGGAGAACATCTCGCGCACGAACTGTCCGGGCACCGTTGTCCGGTTATGCAGAACGATCTGCCTTTTGGCCGCTCGAAGCGTCATGGCAGTCGGCAGCATGGGGTCACCTGCGATCAGCGAGACCCTGTAGCATCCGTCCGGCACGTCGACCAGGAACACCGAATTATAAGGAATGCAGAAATCCCGTTCGATCCCCTGTCCGACATCTCGCGCCTTCGCCGTCACATGCTCCGTGCTGTCGAATCCGTAACCGAGATCGGGAGTGTAGACACTTTTGTCTGTTATCTTGATACAGCCCTTCGCCGGCTCACCTTCAGGACCAAAGTCAAAGCAATAGGATTGTGCCACCATCTTACCTCCAGTCAGTATGATCAATGTTTAGTTTCGCCATCATCAGGCGAAACCCTGCCAGTCTCCTGCGATACTTTCGTTATCCTGACCCGGGTTCATGCCGTCGGCTCCCTGGTCACACACGTTGGTTCCGCCGCCTCTTGACTCTCATCCCATTTCATGCCGCTCGACATCCCCAAGTACAGATGTGGTCAGGCAAACTCACAGGCTCATACCGAAGCCTTCGAATTGGTCAGCCCGCGTGTCCCTCCAGCGACTTGCGCATCAGCCAGGTCTCGATCCCGGCCAGCATGACGATGCCGATGCCATGCGTATCGTTGAGGTTCCACGACAGGTCGTCCTTGTAGTAGAGCGGCGAGAACGCATAGCCCGAACCTCTGCATACGCCGTAGATGTTGCCGTGCTTGTCGATCGCCAGGCGGGCTAACCCCTGCCAGCCCTTCTCCACCGCGGCGATGTATGGCTCGCGATCGGCCAGCCAGCCGCAACGAATCCCGTGCGCATACGCGTAGACGAACATCGACGTGCAGGAGGTTTCCTCATACGACTCCGGCATCGTCAGCACCTGATGCCACAGCCCGTTTTCTCCCTGCAGGGCCAGATATCCTTCGCACAGATCGCGGAAGAAACGCATGAGCTCCTCCCGATCCGCATGATCCTCCGGCAACACGCGCAACAGTTCCGCAAGCGAGAACAATACCCAGCCATTGCCGCGCCCCCAGGGGATATTCGTCGGCTTGTTGAACTTGAAGTCATAGACGTGCGACATGATCTTCTGCTCCGGCATATACAGATACTTCCTGTACAGCAGGAATTGTCTGGCCGCGTCATCGATATAGCGCCTGTCGCCGGTCAGCTCATAGTATCGGGTGAGGAAGGGCGTGCTCATATACAGATCATCGCACCACATCGTATCGATCATAAACTTGGTGCTGCCCGTTATCCTGTACAAGGCGCCATCTGCCAGACGCGATTGCTCCTCGCTGATATAGCGGGCGATCCGGTCCGCCGCGGCCCGTGCGCCTCTCAGTTCCCGGCATTCCATCGCCGCCAGCATGGTCGCGGCAAACGATCCGCAGTCATCCAGGCTGTCGATCGCCGTCAGCTGATGGACGATGCCCGCTCCGCCATATTGCTCCTTGTCCCAAAGCGCATAAGACTCATAAGCGGTGCATTGCTCGATATGGTCAAGCACATAATCGACATATTCCTGCCGCCCGAGCTCCTGCCCGGTGCGCAGCAGGCCATACAGCGTGACGCCGAGCGGATAATTCCACCTGCCATAATGGGTCGTCTCCGAGAATGGACGGACGAACGTGTGCGGCTGATCCACCCGCCAGTAAGTCCCGCCATCCACAGACCGGAACAGGACGTCGGTTCGGCAGATGCTGCCCGACTCGGGCTCTTCACCCGCTGCGAACGTTCCGACATACAGCCATTTCGTCTGCACGCCCTGTACGGCCACGGGAGCCTCCAGTCTGACTCCCTGCTGGGGCAGGCTGAGCGAGAGATCCCAGATATCGCCACCAGCTTCCGGCCGCTCGCACCGCACGAGCAGATCATGCGCGCCGTAGGAGGCAGTCAGCCGAATGCGGAACCTTCCCGTGGAATGTTCCGAACGGTAAACTTCCTGGCTGTCCAGGTACACGGTGACACGCCCCGCATGCTCGCCGGACACCTCGATCGTAGAGGCATCGCCCAGATGGCTGACCAGCTTCGTCCAGGCATACGCGATAGTGCCTCTCTCATCGCCGAACAGCCTTCCGAATACTCCCTTGGCATACTGCTTCGGTTCCCACGCTGCCTGAGGGAGCCAGGCGATGCCCGTCTCCGCCTCGGAGGTGCCTTCCCCCGGCAGATGGTCCAGCGGCTGATCCAGAGGAGGCGTGAACAGCCACCCCTCCTGGCCGCTGCGTTCCACGGACGGCACGATAAAATGCAACGGGAACCCCTTGATCGAACCGGTCCCGAACCTTGCGCCGCAGCCCGTGCCTGTCTTCTCAAACTGCAGCACGAAGTGGTTCCACCCAGCCTGAAGCTTCTGGCGGAACCAGCTTCGGTCATCGGGGAACACATCCTCCTGGATGTTCGATCTGAACGCCAGTTCGCCGTTGACATACAGCCTTACAGGCCCGAAACAGCTCACGCTGAACGGCAACTCCGCCTCCTGCTCGGACCACAGTTTAGCCCAGGCATAGACGAATTGCCCGTCCCTGATCTCCGGGAATTTGCTCAACATATCCATTTCATAGCGATAGTCGCTTCCCCGCCTGAAAGCTCCGCGATGGCTGGCGCGATAGACCCAGGGATGCTTCGGCTGGCTGCCGATATACCGGTTCGCGATCAGCTCCAGCGTCTTCTCGATATCGCCTTGGAACACCATGTAGCTGCTCTGTTCCGCAGGAAAATAAACCATAGCAACCTCTCCTCTCCGAAAACATTTCTGATATGAAATGAACCAACCCCGACCAGCTTCCTGCCCGCCTGAGACACGATTTTTGCGGCTCTCAGCCCCTTCAGCCGCCTCGGCTTCCCCTGAGACACGATTTTTTCGGCTCTCAGCCCCTTCAGCCGCCTCGACATCGTCTGAGACACGATTTTTTCGGCTCTCAGCCCCTTCAGCCGCCTCGACATCGTCTGAGACACGATTTTTTCGGCTCTCGCACTCTCCAACCGCCTTCAACTCGCCCGAGACACGATATTATCGGCTTTCAGCAGCCTCTCACACCGTTTCTGCCGCATCTGCCACACCAGCACCAGCACCATCCGGGCCACGACCCACACCGTTTCTCTCACGCCTTCAAGCGCCATAGCGGCAGAGATAACCGCGTCCTTCTGCGCTTTCATCTGACGCTGCTCTTTCCTTTCGTGGACGTATCTACCCGCAGACACCGCGTTCTTCTGCGCTTTCATCTGACGTTTGCCGCCCGACGTCCTACCCGGCCGCCTAATACTCTCCGCCGGGGTACAGCGTTGAGCTGTACAGCCGCTTCGGCTGGGGAAGCGGGCGACCCGACGCGCTGCGCGACAGATCCAGCGGCTTTGACCCATAGACACGCGCTTCTGCATCGTTGTAGATGATCACCTGCTCCAGTCCGCTGCCGATCAGGTCGGCATGAACGACATATCCGTCCATCGGAAACTCCGCCACCGGATTCAAATGCCCGTCATAGATCGTCGGCATCACGCCACCGCCCCTGCGGTAGGCCAGTATGTAATCAAGCTTCCCCTCGTCCCAGTTGCGTATCGTCTCGATGATCGTCAGCCAGCCCGGGGTGTGCCTGTCTTCTTTCCACACCTCACGACCGCACAAATCCAGCAGGAAGATCCCATCCTTGCCGCTGAGTCGATTCTCACCGTCACCGCGCACGATTCGATCCAGACCGGCGATCTGAAGCCCGGGCAGATCGTCGCGGTATCTTCCCAGGGCAATGTGCTGGGATTCGATCGATCCCTCATATCGCCACAGTTCATCTCCCGCCGCATTGTACATCACCGTCACGCTGCCGCCGATGACGATCTCGCAGCCATTGCCAGGGTCACCGTCCACATCTCCCACCCAGATGCAATCCGCATGATCCTTCAGATCGCGGCAGCTCCACAGCTTCGTCCCGTCATGATCCAGCATGTCGTAGCCAGCCATGACCTCATCGCGGCCATCGCCATCATAATCATATGCCCAGGGGTAATGCCCCGGGTTCCCTTCGTACTTCCACAACAGGTTCATATCCCGATCCAGCGCCCACAGCCTGCGGTAACGATCCTTCAGGATAATATCCTGGGCATGGGGCATACCGCGCAGGTTGCAAATGATGATGCAATCATGGGCATGCTCATCGGGCAAGGCGTCGGATGCCTTCACCGCCCCGCTTCGCCCATCGAGCACGAGGAATCGGTCATTCATCACACACAGCACCTCAAGATAACCATCCCCGTCGATGTCATAGACCTGCGCCGGATAATCCGAGCCCGGACCGCCGGCATGTTCATCCGGCTTGCCGACCTGCCACAGCATCCGGCCGTCCAGATCATAGGCCGTCACGCAGATCACCTGATGCGGCACATAACGGTCGTCAATCCCGCCATCCGCCTGCACCATGACCAGTTCCATCCTTCCATCGCCGTCGATGTCTCCGACCAGCATCTTGCTTCTTACTCCGGCCTGGCCCAGGTCGATTCTCCCCAGCAATACCGGTTGATCCTGCACCATTGGTATCCCTCCTGTTCTCCTGATCCCTTGCCTGTTCTCCTGATCCCTTGTCTGTTCTCCTGATCCCTTGTCTGTTCTCCTGACCTAACCCATGACCTGCATATGGATGAGCATCACCATATCGTTCTCATGGAAACCGGCCGTCTGGCCGTATCGCTTGATAAACTCCTCATTAGGCATATGGTCGATCATCTCGTTGCGGTTCTAATAACTTCAGATAACATCAGTCCACTCGCCATACGCCGCACGCGCCACATAACAGACAGTGCAGCGTTTGACCGCTGCACTGTCTGAACTAGCCTATTATTTGCCTTTCGCTGCCTTGTACAGCTCGTTGATCTCCCGGATGTAGTCGTCGCCGCCCGTTTTCTTCCACAGCTCGATCGCTGCGTCGAAGCCGGCATCGTCGATCTGACCAACGATGTACTGGATGCGAGCGTCGCCGATGATATTGTCAAGCTGCTGACCGACCTGCGCGTACACCTCGGATACGAACGGCTCGGCCGGGTTGCCGACGACGATCGCTTCGTTCGCCTTCTGAACTTCCGCGATCTGCGCGTTGATCGGAGTCGGAGCATATCCAGGCTCCTGTTCGCCGATGAACATCAGCAGTTGGTTAAAGTCGTTTCTCTCTTTGCCCAGAGCCGGGTCGAGATCTTCCTTCGGCACCACATAACCGTCCACCATATCGTAGTGGCGTCCTTCGATGCCGTAGCCGAGAAGCAGCTTCATCTCAACGTCGTTCAGCTTATCCAGGAAGTCGAGCACGCGGCGCAGTTCTTCTTCCGTCTTCACCTTGGTCTTCGAGATGACCAGCATGCCGGACCAGCCGGAAGTCGGCATGTCGCGATGGCCCTTCGGACCTACAGGCGCTTGCGTGACGATCGTGTAAGACTCGTCTCTCGGCGCAGCTTCCTGCATCGAATTGTTCAGACGGCGAGCGTTGTCGGCGACGTCGACGAATACGCCTGCTTGGCCGTTGACGAACGGCGTGTTCCAGGCAGCCGAGTCCATCACCGGAAAGTCTTCGTTCACGAGGCCTTCGGAGTAGATCTTGCGGAAGAACTTCAGCGCTTCCCTGTATTCCGGCGTCATGAAATCCGGGATCAACTCCCCGTTCTCATTCTCGCCCCACTTGTTCGGCGCGCCGAACCAGATCTGCATGATATCCCACGGTCCGGTGTACTTCGAGACGACGATGCCATAGGTGTCATTCTTGCCATTGCCATCCGGGTCATCGTAAGTGAATGCGCGGAGGATGTTATAGAATTCATCGATCGTCTTGGCAGGCTGCAGCCCAAGATTATCCAGCCATACCTTGTTGTAGGTGACACCCATGCGGCCGAGCGTACGAGCGCGGTAGACGCCGTAGATCCGTCCGTCGATGGAGGTGTTGTTCAGAACGACCGGGTGAGCCTGGCTCAGATTCGGATAGTCCTTCAGATAGTCGGTGATGTCCCAGAATGCGCCATTGCGGGCAGCGCTGATGACGCTCGGAGTCTTGGCCACGTTCATGATCGTCGGCAGGTCGCCGGATGCCAACGTGATGTTCAGCTTGTCTTCATAGGAGCTGTTCGGAGTGAAGAGAATCTCCAGATCTGTATTGGTGTACTCCTCCAGCCTCTGCCATACCGGGCTGCTCTTGTCCGGCAGCTCGGTCGAGAATGAAGGAATCATGATGCTGATCTTCATCGGCGCAGGCTTCTCCTCCGCCTTATTGCCCGAACCCGAGCCTGAGTTGCCCGAGTTGTTCGTGCTCTGACCGCCAGTGTTGCTGCTGTTGTTGCCTGTTGAGCCGCCGCTGTTATTGTTGTTGGAGCCGCCGCCAGAACATGCAGCCAGCGTCAGCATCACTGCGATGATCAGCAATGCCACGATTTTGAAACTGCGTTTCCCCTTCATTGGTTTGCCTCCCTTATTATTGATAGATCTATTAGATCATCACCTTGCGGTGAAAATCTACCACTTACAAAAAAACTTCCAACATGCTTGTGCGAGATTCGGTCCCCCGATCGGACATTTCAGCACTCTGGTGCCAAAACGCTAACCTCAACAGAACCGTCAGCACGCTGGTCGAGCCAATCCCTAACCCTTGATCGAACCCAACAGCACGCCCTTGGCAAAATGTTTCTGCAGGAACGGATAGACCAGCAGGATCGGCACCGTACCGACGACGATGACCGCCATCTTGACCGCCTGATCCGGCGGCTCGACGAACTCCGGATCGAATGCGCTCAGATCGCCAACCGCAACCTGCGACAGCATGACGATCTCTCGCAGCATCACCTGCAGCGGCCACATCTTGCTGTCGTTCAGGAACATCATGGCCGAGAAGAAGTTGTTCCAGTGGCCAACCGCGTAGAACAAGCCGAAGGTCGCGATGATCGGCTTGGACAGCGGCAGCACGATGCGCCACAGCACGCCGATGTCCGAACACCCATCTATCCGGGCGGCTTCCTCCAGTCCTGGGGGCAGGTTCTGGAAGAAGTTCTTGATGACGATCAGGTTAAAGGCGCTGATCGCGCCGGGCAGGATGACTGCCCCATAGGTGTTCAGCAGGCCCAGTTCCTTGACCACCAGATAGCCCGGGATCATGCCGCCACTGAACAGCATGGAGAAGATCACGAGATTCATCACGAAGTTGCGGCCCATGAGATCCCTGCGGGACAGCGCATAGGCCATCGACAGGGTGAACACCAGATTGGTCAGCGTTCCGAACACCGTGATGATCACCGAGTTGCCGATGCTTCGGAACAGCGTGTCAGACGAGAAAATATACTGATAAGCGCTGAGCGACGGATTGCGCGGGAACAGGAAGAACTTCCGCTGGATCAGCTCGATCTCTGTCGCAAACGAGCCCGCGATGATATATACGAACGGCAATACGGTGACCAGCGCGAACAGGGTAAGGAACAGGTAGTTGAATACGTCAAACAATCGTTCGCCGAATGAATCATATTTGCTGCTGTTCATCGTGGCTCCCCTCCCTATATGATTCCTTCGTGGCCGAACTTCTTGGCGAAATAGTTGCTGCCATAGATGAGGATGATGCCGACCACCGATTTGAACAGGCCTACCGCTGTACTGTAACTGAATGCGCCCTGCCTGATCCCCACCTGATACACATACGTGTCAAACACGTCGGCTACGGAACGGTTCAGCGAGTTCGTCATCAGGAAGATCTGCTCGAAGCCGGTATCGAGGAAGTTGCCCAGGCGCAGGATGAGCAGGATGACGATCGTGCTGCTGATCGCCGGAAGCGTGATGTGCCACAGCCTCTGGAATCGGCTCGCGCCATCCACGATCGCCGCCTCGTACTGTTCGACATCCACCGAGGCCAGAGCCGCGAGGAAGATGATCGTGCCCCAGCCGGTCTCTTTCCACATGATCTGCAGGATGATCAGCGGACGGAACCATGCGGGATCCGCCAGGAAGTTGATGCGTTGACCGGAAAGCTCATAGATGATCTCATTGACCACGCCGCCGTTGGTGGTCAGGAACACATAGGTCATACTGGCGACGATCACCATCGAGATGAAGTGCGGCACATAGATCATCGTCTGCACGGCTCGCTTGAAGATGCCGACCCGGATCTCGTTCAGCAGGAGCGCTGCGATGATCGGCGCCGGGAAGAAGAACACGAGATCATAGAATCCGAGGATCAGCGTGTTCCGAAGCAGCCGCACAAAGTCCGGGTTGTTGAAGAAATTGACGAAATGCTTGACACCCACCCAATTGCTCTTCAGAACTCCCAGGAACGGACTGAAGTCCTGGAATGCGATCACGATCCCCCACATGGGCAGATACTTGAAAATGATGAAATACGCCAGACCCGGAAACAACAGAATGTACAACCAATAGTCCTTTTTGATCTTGGCCCATTTGGATTTCCTGCGCTTCGGCAAGGCTGCGGAAGGCCTGGAATCCAGGTCAGTCATATCCGCTTGATGATTGATTGTCGTATCCATCCGCTCTCTCCTGTTCTTTATTTTTTTCATTAGGAATGTTTCGGACCTCATCCGATCGCTTGCATCCCTTGATCGCTCCGCTTGTACCGCCCGATCTGCAAGCCGAACTCTATTCTGAGTATCCGATTTCATGATAGCGGTTTCAATTCCACATTTTTGCAAGCAAAAAAGCCTTGATAGATCAAGGCTTTTCGAACGATGCCACTTTTTTGCGCGATGTTTCATTTTTTGATCACGCTCATCCCCTCCAGGTACATCTCACGATATTGACCTGGCGTTACGCCGACCTGTTTCTTGAAGATCCGATTGAAGTACCGCTGCTGATAGCCGACATCCGTCGCCACTTCGTTGATCTTCCGGTGCGGATCCTGCAGCAGCTCCTTGGCCTTCTCGATGCGGATGTTGGTGACGTAATCGATGAAGTTCACGCCCGTGATCTGCTTGAACAACCTGCTCAGCGTATAGGGGCTGGTTCCCGCTCTGTCGGCGCATTCATCCAGGGAGATGTCCCGCATGTAGTTGGCATGGATGTAATCGATCGTCTGCTCCACGATCTCCTTGAGCTGGCGGTCCGCTCTCGCCGCCCGCTCCTCAATGTAGGGCTGGATGACTTTCTCCTTCATCCATTTCAGCATGTTGCCGGGTTCGCGGATCTGGGACAGCTGTCCGTACAGGTTCTCCCCTTCGAACAGGCGGAAGGTGCTGATGCCGGATTGCATGATCGCATGCAGGATGCTGCCCAGCAGCTGCAGCATGCCCTGCTGTACGTAGATGACCGTATCCTGACGGGCCGCCAGCTCGTTCATGAACTGGCTGATGCAGCGTTCGGTCTCGGACAGCTTGCCGCTGCGCAGCGCCTGCAGGATGTCCTGCTCGAGGGCGAACGGATAGCTGGTCTCGTTGGTCATCATCTCTTCAGGCATCTCCTCGATGAACAGGAGCTGGTTCTGGTTGGCGAGCCGCCTGTAACCGGTGTAACGCTCCGCCTCCAAGAACACCTCATGCGTATGCCTGAGCTGCTCGATCGCCCGGCTCACGGTGATCGTGACATACAGCCTGAGCCATTGGTTGATCTTCTGCGACACTTCCTCGGCGAACATGCGGATCCGCTCCGCTACCTGCGCATCCTGCCTCGACGCCAGGAACATGGCGACGGACAGGTCGTGGAAATTGAGCACCACATATTGCTCGAAGCTTGATTCGGCGATCTCCTCTATAATATTCGAGGCCATGAACGTGACCAGGCTCTCGTCTCCCGGACCGAAGCGTCCTTTCAGATTATCGTAGCCGCTCAGCTGGAAACGCAGGATGTAGAAGCGGTTGCTGCCGGAATCCCAACCGTAGCGCTCCATCCGCTTCCGCAGATCCTCTTCCGTATAGGCGTACAGGTGGCCCTGGATGAGCTGCAGCAGGAAGCTGTTGCGCAGGTTCGGAAGCTGCTCGTTCAACCGCTCCTGCAGCGTCACCTGCTGATTGGTCAGATGGCTCCATTGTCGCTCCAGATATTCGAACTCGTCCAGCTTCTGCTGCGTGATGCCGTAATCCTCGATCTTGTTAAGCAGGCGGCGGACCGGAGTATAGATCCAGTTCGAAGCGATCCAGGACAGCAGCAGCCCGAGCAGCAGAACGGACAGGCTGACAGTGATGATCACGCGAGACAAGGTCATGAGCGGCGAGATGATCGCGCTGATCGGCGAAGCTGATACGTACGTCCAATCGGTCTGGATGCGCTTGATATTCCCGTAAGAGACGGAATACGTCTTGTTGTTCCAGTTCCAGAGGAAGTTGCCCGATGCCTGTCCGTCATGGGAAGCCTTGTACTGCAGGATCTCTTCCCTGAGCACATGGTGGATGTCTTTCTCGCCATCAGCGGAGTCGGTGGCCACCACATTGCCGCCAGCATCCATCAGGAACGTCAAACCTTCATTATAGGGCGTCATCGTCTTCAGAAGGTTGACCAGCTTGGCGCTGTCCACCCTGACGAGCAGCACGCCGAAGCGCGAGGTGATCATGCCGGGGACTTTGTGGATCAGGCGAATATCATCCGCCGTATAGAGCGTCTCTTCCTCCTGAGCATCCTCCTGAGCATCCGTTTCTTCCTTATCCAAGATCAGATCCCAATACACGAGCCGCTTGTCTGCTAGCAGCCGACGATACTCCGCGAGCTGCTCCGGGTCCGTCACCCTGTAATATTCGGTGCGGAACACCACGGGCTGCTCCCGGTCGATGTACAGCTCCACTCCCTTGATCAGCGGATGCGAGCCAGCGATCACATTGAGCGTCTGTGTGATGTCCCAGGTCTCCTGGAAGTAATAGACAAAGTCTAGGGTTTTGAGCTTGTATCCGAATCGGGAGTTAAACGCCCAGTTGGACAGATCCATCTCCAGATAGCTCAGCTGATCATCGATGTTTTTCACTCTCTGCTCCATCTGGTTCAGGTGCAGCTGGCTCAGATCCTTCTCGATCTGCGCAGTCGAGTACCAGTAGATGATGGCGCCGGTTATGACACCGGGAATGGTCGCCGTAAGCAGAAACCAGATGAAGCTCTTGCGGTAAAAAGTCCCCTTCATATTGCGCAGCATCATGACACCCCTTAGCAGTAATTAAGCGCTTGGACGAGATATGGATGATCAGGCGGCAATGATGATCACTTTTTTGCGCTTGATTAGGTACCCTTATTTAAACATCCCTGCAAAAGTAGAGACAATTCCACTTTTTTGCATGTCGTACCGGGCAGTGATCGAGGAACAGCGTACGTGCGGAAATCGGCTTCATGTGCGCATGGAAAGGGGTTACGCGGATGTGGGCTTCTTTTGCGAGGTGTAGATTATTTTGCTAATGAGCTCGAGTAGCGCCCCCTAACCCTCCTTCCGCGCTGGAACATCGTGCCGACGGCGAGCTTGCCGCACCAAAGCGACACGAGCGCAAAGACGATCGCCCAGGCAATCGCCGGAATGCCGGTTGCCATATCCAGGTTGGTCGCATCGCCCGCCGCTTCCGGAGACGTGACAGCGATCAGGATGAGCATGACCGGGGTCCATACCGATTCGACCAGGCAGATAAAAGCGACGAGCAAGTAAAACAGATCGCGAACGCTCGTCCAGCGGATGACACTGGCCACGGCGCACAGGGCGATGAAACCGGCACACCAGACCATGCCATACGGGTTGCGAATGAACACGATCAGGCCGATCGACGCCAGCACCGTCAGCACGGCCAGGCCGAGCTGCTGCCTGCCTTGGGCGTACCAGCGGAACAGCAACACCACGAACAGCGAAGCTCCGAAGTAACCGAGGAGAGAAACGGGGATGATGCGCCAGGCCTCGGGCAGGCTGGCATAGGTGACGCCGCTGTGATCCTCGAACAGATGGATATACATGACGTCGCCCGACAGCAGCAGGGCTGCCACAGCATGGGCCATCTCGTGAATCAGGGTATTGACATTGCGGAAATATTCCGAGAAGGGGATGAAACGCGTCAGAAGCGCGGTGAGCGCGATCAGCCCGATCGTCTTCAACCAGGGATTCATGACCATTCAACTCCTGCAGTCGATGAGTCCTCCGATACCGATCAGGCTTGCCTGGCGATGCGCCTGTCTTCGCCTGTCGGTCACTCATGAGGAAATGTACATTTAGTTTAACGTCATTTGCTCCGTTCGGGTATATCCTATTTTTCAGCGAAAAGGGTTGGTATTTCACGGTTCGATCAGTTACAGTAATAAAGAGGCTGTACCAGCAGAGGAATGTCCAAAGGAGAGATGTTGCTTGCGATTTAATTTTTTCCGACCGCTTATGCTCATCCTGATCGCCTACACGGCGAAGACCCTGAGCCAGACGCTGGCGATGCTGGCTGGCTTGCCGCAGCTGCAGGCGGAGAACATCGGTTACATATGCATGATCATCGCGGGCATCCTGACTTACGTCGCTTTTAACCGGAAGCGCAGGAGATGAGGAAGCTGCCGTCAATCATATTGGCGGCAGCGCACGTAACCGCGGAATTGCTGCTCGATTCGCTCCCCCAGCCGGAACAGGGCATCCTCGTTGCCGTTCAGCGAGATGAGCTGAATGCCGATCGGCATGCCGTCTCCATCCTCCGCAACAGGCACGGTAAGCGAGGGCAAGCCCCACACGTTGGCGTAGGCGACGTAAGGCATGTATTTCAGATAGGTGCGGCGGATCGAGAAGATCTCCTTGTACAGCTGGCCGTGCTTCGGCGCAGCGGAATGGTAAACGGGCAGGATGAGGATGGACCGGTCGAGACAGGCGTTCAGCTTGTCGTCGCCTTGCCTCAGCAGCGTCCTGATCTCTTCAAGCCTGCGCGAGGACGGTTTGAACATGTTCGCGCCGATCAGCGCCCACGACAGATAGGCATGGATGTCTGAACTGCCCGCCAATTTCTCTTTCACATATTCGGTGATCGGATGGCGTTGGCCGTCCGCAGACATCAGCCGGCGGATATGCCGGGCCCCGTCGATCGACATGATCTGCTGCCAGACCAGCGCTGACTCCTCGTAGTATGGCGGCGTCTCCTCCTCTACGGTGAACTCGGCCTCAAGGCCACGACGCAGCTGAACCAGCGCATCGGCTGTTGCCTGGCCGAGCGGGTAAGCGGGCTCCTTCCCCGGGAACACGATGCGGAAATTGGACAGATCCTGCGTCTCCGTTGGTCGATAAGCGAGAATCTCATGGATCAGTCTGGCGTCAGCCACCGACTTCGCCAGAGCGCCGATGCCCAGCATCCTGGACTGCTCCGGGATGGTTACATCCGGGAAGTTGCCCCGGTCAGGAACCTGGCCTTTGCCGGACTTGAAGCCAATGACGCCATTGCAATGACTCGGGAAGCGGATCGAACCCCCGATGTCCGCGCCGATGCCCACCGCAGCTCCCCCTGCGGCGATGCAGGCGCCCTCTCCGCCGCTGGAGCCGCCGGCTGTTCGCTCCGGATTCCACGGGTTGTTGGTGCGGCCGTGCAGCTTGTTGTCCGTTTCCTGGCAGAAGCACAGCTGAGGAGTATTGGTCTTGCCCAGGATGACAGCGCCTTCATTTTTCAACAGCCGGACGATCTCCGCATCTTCCTGCTCGACGATGTTCTCGAGATGCCTCAGGCCTGCCGTGGTTCGCATGCCCGCCACGTGGAAGCAATCCTTGATCGTGATCGGCACGCCCAGCAGCCTGCCTGCGGCCTGACCGGACCGCACGAGTTCATCGGCTCTCGCCGCCTCTTGCCTGGCCTCCTCGAAGCGTTCCTGGGTCAGGCAGTTCACCTTCTCATTCATCCGCTTCAGATGGCGGATACAGGTCTCCGTCACATCCGTCGAACGCAGGCTCCCTTCGCGGATCGCAGCTGCCAGGCTGCCTGCATCCATATCGAGTATCTTCGTATCGATGACGATCACCCCATTCCATTTATATCGGTGCCTTCAGGCTGCCGCCCATCGATATGAGCATCCTCGCATCGATGTCGCTCCCCCAATTTCATGCCGCAATCCTGTTGTCTGAGTATGACTTCGACACGGATGTCCGTATACCTCCTCTGCGCCTATTTTTCCATGGGCAAGTATCATGCGCCTGCGCCTGATCATAGGATGAAGCAACCTGTCGAACGGCGGAAGGAGGTGTGCGATCATGTCTTACACAACCTCGTACTACCCGCAAGGCTATTATCCGTATCCCCCGTACTATCCTTATGCTTACTATCCGTACTACTACTCTTATCCGTGGTATCTGTATGCCTTCCTGTATCCGTGGCTGTACCCGCCTTACGGAGGGGGCAGCCACCATGGCGGCCATGGGCCTGGAGGCGGACATCATGGCGGCGGTTACCCTGGAGGCGGCGGACACGGCGGCGGTGGCGTTGGCAGCCATCCTGGAGTGGGGCATCATGCGGGCGGTCAGTCGGGCGGCGGACATCGGGCGGATGAGAGCCTGTATTTCATGCCTGCGGTAGCGATGAATCCCGTTGCCTATACGACTCCTGAAGGGTCGATCATCGGCACATACGAATAAGGGGCTGTCCAAAAAGTCCATTTGAGATTCAAATGGAGCGAATTTAGAAACCCAAGAATGGCTGTTCTTACGGCCTTCTTGGGTTTTAACTTTTTCAGTGGTCGGGCTGATATTTCTCTTTTCGGACAGCCCCTTATGATCCGTGTTCGGCCAGATCCTTCATGTCGCTGGCTGGAGAGGACCTACAGCAGAGCCGGAGGTTCCACGCTGCTGTGCATCCGATAGACGGAGCCGGTGTCCGAGCTGATATAGAAGCCGTGCATCGCTTCCAGCACATGGTACGCCAGCGCGCCACTCGCCCGGTACTCGCCGCCGGAGCGGATCGCCCGGGCCATGTCCAGCACGCCGAGGCCGCGGCTGTTGTCGGCATAGGGCAGCTCCAGCGGAACCTCTTGCCACTCCGGGCTGCCGGCTGAACTGATCAGGACCTTGCCGCCGAAGATATTCGGGTCCGGCACCTTCAGCGTGCCGAGCGATCCATAGATCTCGATGTTCGGCAGCGTGCTGCCGCCCGGAATGTCGAAGGACGTGATGATCGTGCCGACCGCCCCGCTCGCGAAGCGCATCGTGCCCGCGATATGGGTCGGCACCTCGACCCGGATCCTGGTTCCCTTCTTCGGCTCGCTGTAGATCGTCCGTTCCGGGAACGAGATGCTCGTCATCCCGGCGATCTCGCGGATCGGCCCGATCAGCGCGACCAGCGCGGTCAGATAGTAAGGTCCCATGTCAAACATCGGCCCGCCGCCCGCCTGATAATAGAATTCCGGGGACGGATGCCAGAACTCATGCCCTCTCGCCATCATAAAGGCCGTCGCGGCGATCGGCTCGCCGATCGCTCCCTCCAGGATCAGCCTGCGGCACGTCTGGATGCCGGCGCCGAGGAAAGTGTCCGGCGCGCAGCCAACCTTCAGGCCGCGCTCCTCCGCTGCGGCGAGGATCCGCTTGCCATCCTCCAGGGTAGCCGCCAGCGGCTTCTCGCTGTACACATGCTTGCCAGCCTGAAGCGCCTTGAGGCTGACCTCGGCGTGTGCGGCGGGGATCGTCAGATTGACGACGATGTCGATCTCCTCGTCGCCCAGCAATTCCTCCACCGTGCAGCCTTTGGGGATGCCGTATTCGGCCGCTTTCGCCTTGGCCCTGTCCACATCCAGATCCGCGCACGCCACCAGCTCGATCTCTTCGAACGACTTCAGATTTTTCATATATGTGCCGCTGATATTCCCGCAACCGATGATGCCAACTCTGGTTCTCCTGTTACTCTCCATGCCTCTGTGTCGCCTCCATGTATCCTGAATGCTGCTGCTCTTGTGCGATCCTGTGTTAGCCATGCCGCTCTCTAATGATGCCGTCTGACGCTGGCAGTGCTGATGTGTCAGATGACGGGTCATGAGGGATGGAGCGTGCTCCCCTCCCTGACAGGGCTTCATCTGCCGGTCCCTACAGCCTGAACTGACGCTATCTTCGGTTCATGACCTGGTTATCTGCCAAGCCTTGTCACCTGGCCAGAAGTTCTTGTCCCCTACCGGCTGTCGCCCATGCCGGTATACACTCCGCTGAATTCGGTGTTCCCTTGCGCCAGCTTCTTGCCTTCAGCCGCCCAGACGAAGCCTCGCCGGATGATCTCCTTCACCGGGGGCATCTCGATGATATTCGCCTGGTGGCCGAGCGAGCAGTAGAACACGCGGCCCAGTCCCCATCGCTTCGTCCAGACGACCGGCATATCCACCGGCGAGTTCGTGCTGTGCGGCCCCTTCACCGCAGGATTCGGGAAGCGCGTCGTCGCCAGTACCTCCACCGCCGGATCGAAGTGCAGATAGTATTGCTCGCTGACCACCTCGAAGTCCTCGATCCCCTCGAGAAGCGAGCTGGAACTGTGCCTGATGTTCACGGTATAGCGCACTCCGTCATTGCCCGGGTGGGCCACCCAGTTGCCGCCGGTCATGAACTGCCAGTCCACATTGTTGCGGAAGGCATCGCACATCCCGCCATGCGTGCCGGCGATGCCGGTGCCAGCCTGGACCGCGGCCATGATGTTGAAGACCAGGTGCTTCTCAATCTCGCCCATCGTCCAGTTCGGCACGATCAGGTCAAGCTCCATCAGCTTCTCCTTGTCTGCAAAAGACTCCAGCGTATTGGACACCTCAACCTCGAAGCCTTCTCCCTCGAGCACCTCCCGGTATATACCCGCCACTTGCTCCGGTTGATGGCCGAGCCACCCGCCCCATACGATCAACGCTTTTCTGCCCATTCAGATCTCCTCCCATGTTCAGTTAACTCCATATCCAGTCCATGCATGCAGGCAGGGCCGGCGAACACCATCCAGCATGCGCATGCGAAGATGGCTGGCGTCACCGTTTGCCCTTGTTGACAGCTCCGAAGACCTGCTTGTAACGACGTCTGCCCCTTATGCTCCGCTTCGATAACCCGCTTGCGCATGCGAATATGGCAACGGATGATGCCAGACCACCCTCACAGCTCCGATATCGCGACCCAACGCCGTTCGGCGACGGAACGCTCCACCGCTTCCAGAACGGCCTGGCACCTGACGCCGTCATGGAAGCTTGGCACCGGCGAGCGGTTGTCACGTAGCGCCTCCATCAGTTCCACGACTTCGTGGATGAAGGTATGCTCGTACCCGATCGTATGCCCCGGCGGCCACCACGCATCCGCATAGGCGTGAGCAGGGTCGGTCGCCAGCACGCGGCGGAATCCCTGAACATCGGCATCATCATCCGTGAAGTACACCTGAAGCTCATTCATCCGCTCAAAATCGAATTTGACGCTGCCTTTGCTGCCGTTGATCTCAAACGAGTTCGTGCAGCGATGCCCGGATGCGTATCTGGTGGCTTCGAAGCTGCCGAGCGCGCCGTTCCCGAATCTCGCCAGGAACAGCGTCGCGTCGTCAACCGTCACCTCTCCCTTGGCACCATCGCTGCTGCCCGTTGCGCTCAGGCCGGTCATCGATGCGGGCAGCGGTCTCTCCCTGACGAACGTATCGCTCATCCCGACCACTTCCGTCATATCGCCGATGAGGAAATGCGCCAGATCGATCAGATGCGCGCCCAGATCGCCATGAGAGCCGGATCCTGCAACCTCCCTGGTCAAGCGCCAGACAAGAGGAAATTCCGGGTCGACCAGCCAATCCTGGAGGAACCATGCGCGGAAGTGATATATGCGCCCCAGCCTGCCCTCGCTCACCAGCTTCTTCGCCAGCTGCACGGCGGGAGCGAAGCGGTAGTTGAAGCCGATCATATGTTTCACACCTGCCTGTTCCGCCGCAGCCAGCATCTCGCGCGCGTCAGCCAGCGTCAGGGCGAGCGGCTTCTCACAGAAAATATGCTTGCCCGCCGCAGCCGCTTCGAGCGCGATCTCCTTGTGCGCATCGCTTGGCGCATTGATGTCGATCAGATCGATGTCATCCCGACGCACGAGCTCACGCCAGTCCGTCACATAGCTGGCCCAGCCGAACTGCTCGGCCGCCGCGCGCACCGACGCTTCATGTCGACCGCAGATCACGCTCATGACCGGCCTGGGCACATTCGGGAAGAACATCGGCAGATCCCGGTAAGCGTGGCTGTGGGCTTTGCCCATGAATTTGTACCCTACCATTCCGACACGTACTTCTTGCATGCGTATCTCCTCCCCATATGTAATGATTGATGTATATCAAGTCATGATGTCCGATGCACTGTTTGGTTACGCTTTCATCCCTGCGATGGGCAACCCGGTTTTCGCTTGTGCTCCGGTCATTGCCATCAGGATGAACGGCGAACCACGAGCTCCACCTCGAGCAGCTCCTTGAACGGATCGGCGCCTTTTGCGCCGCTCCCCACAAGATCAAGCAGCCGCGCCGCCGAGATCCGGCCCATCTCGAAGAACGGAACATGCACCGTGGTCAGCGGCGGATCGGCCACACGCGCGGTGTCGGAATCGTCGTATCCGACGAGCGCATAATCGCGTCCCGCCTCCATCCCCCGTTCCTTGAGCCCTTGCATGAGGCCGATCGCCATGCGGTCGTTGGCGGCGAAGATCGCATCGTACTCATGCCGAGCCTCGTACAGCTGCTCCGCCAATTCGTATCCGCTCTTGCGGCTGTAGTTGCCTTCATAATACAGCACCTGACCATCCAGACCAGCCTCGGCTAGCGCAGATCGGACCCCCTGCAGCCTGTCGACGCTGTTCGAGTAGACCAGCGGTCCATTGACGAAGGCGATGCGCCTGTGGCCTCGTTCGAGCAGGTGGAAGATCGCCTGCCTGCTGCCGCTGATGTGATCGGCATCAACTTGACTATACGGATATGGCGTGCGGCCGCCGATGATGCAGAATGGATACCCGCCCCGATGCAGTTTGGCCAGCGCTCGCAGGTCTTCATCGCTATTCTTCGAGCCAAGGATGATGCAGGCGTCGATCTTGTGCTTGAGAAAGGCCGACTCATATCGCGGTTCTTCCCCCGCCTGATGGAACTGCACGAGCATGCTGTACCCGCGTCGTTCCACCTCATGCCCGATGCCGGACAGGATCTCGGAATAGTAGTACGCCGAGAACAGATGCACCTTGGGCAGGACGGGCAGGATGACGCCGATATTTTCGCTTCTCTGGAGGACGAAGCTCCTCGCGATGGCGCTGGGCGTGTATCCGAGCTGCGCGGCGGCTTCGAGCACGCGTCGGCGCGTCTCCTCCCGCACCGGTCCAACGCCGCTGAGTACCCGCGAGACCGTCGCTTCTGACACTCCTGCTATTTCTGCTACCTGTTTACGTTTGGTCATCGTCATCCCATCCGCTTGCTGCATTCTGTGCACGTTTGGTCCTCGTCATCCCATCCGCTTGCTGCATTCTGTGCACGTTTGGTCCTCGTCATCCCGTCCGCTTGCTGCATTCTGTGCACGTTTGGTCCCCGTCATCCCGTCCGCTTGCTGCAGTCTGTACATGTTTGGTCATCGTTATCCCATCCGCTTGCTGCATTCTGTGCATGTTTGGTCATCGTTATCCCGTCTGCTTGCTGCAACCCGTTTACGCTTGGTCATCGTGATCTCATACGGTAGATGACGCAACGAACTGTCTATAATGTACACGTGTACATTTTGGCATATGGATTCCCAAGATGTCAATATGTTCCTGATATCGTTAGGAACTTCGCATACGACCATTTTCTGAACGACGATGTCGGGGCGCAACTTCGTACAAAACCACATAGGGAGGATGGCACCAATCTTTTCAAGCGGACGGCGCCAATACTTTTGTACGATTTTTCATACAAAACCATGCCAAAAGCGGTCGACCCCATGATTTTTGTACGATTTTTCATACAAAATCGCTCCCGTAACAGCAG
>Ga0310828_1000483_pt1 | contig 40599 bp, 26 predicted proteins | sample WT_ome_3_FD_202242 | JGI IMG/M metagenome (GOLD analysis project Ga0310828, IMG submission 202242) | Sorghum-adapted microbial communities enriched on wild type (WT) sorghum from Joint BioEnergy Institute, Emeryville, California, United... ... | reverse complement strand
CAGCGAGAGCCGAGCGGAGCGAGGAGAACCAGTGGGGTACGAGCACGAGGTGATCGGCGCATGAGACTGGTGTCCTTCAGCTCGGATGGGCAGTCCGGTGTCGGCGTGCTCACCGACGACGGGGTGCTGCCGACCGGACACCGCGGGCTGACCGAGGCGCTCGGCGAGGGCGTCACGCCGCAACCTACCGGCGCGCCGCCGATCCGCCAGTACCGGCTCGGTCCCCCGCTGCGCCCCGGCAAGATCCTCTGTGCCGGCGTCAACTACCGCAACCACCTCGACGAGAACCCGAGCGCGGTCCTGCCGGACGAGCCGTTCTTCTTCGCCAAGCTGCCCAGCGCGGTGGTCGGGCCGGACGAGCCCATCGTGCTGCCCGACCCGGCCACCCAGGTCGACTACGAGGTGGAGCTGGCGGTGGTCATCGGCCGACGGGCCCGCCGGCTGTCCCGCGGCGAGGCGCTCTCCGCAGTATTCGGATACACCCTGTGCAACGACGTGAGCGCGCGGGACATCCAGTTCAAGGACAACCAGATCACCCTCGGCAAGGGGGTGGACACGTTCGCGCCGATCGGGCCGTGCGTGGTCACCGCCGACGAAATCGACGACCCGCAGGCGCTGCGGCTGTGGACCACCGTCAACGGCGAGCTCCGCCAGGACTCCTCCACCGCGCAGATGCTCTTTCCGGTGGCGGTGTTGCTGGAACACCTGACCAAGTACGTCACACTGGAGCCCGGCGACGTGGTCACCACCGGCACCCCGGCCGGGGTCGGCGCGTTCCGCCGGCCACCGCTGTGGCTCGCCGCCGGCGACGTAATCGAGATCGGCGCCGAGCGGGTCGGCGCACTGCGCAATCCCGTCCAGGCGGGCTGGTAGGCCAAATGATCGCGAACCTGACCGTCGACACCAGCGGCCGGTTCCTGCGCCGGGCCGGCGAACCGTGGTTCCTGCTCGGCGACACCGCGTGGGAGCTGTTCCGCGCGCTGCGCGACGACGAGGTCGAGCACTACCTGCGCCGACGAGCGCAGCAGGGCTTCAACACGGTGCTGGCAGTGGCGCTGAGCGAGTTCGATGGCCCACGGATGCCCACAGTGGACGGTCTGCTGCCGTTCCAGGACCTGGACCCGGACCGCCCGCACGAACCCTACTGGCGGCACGTCGACCAGGTCATCCGGCGGGCCAACACCCTTGGCATCACGGTCGGTCTGCTGCCCACCTGGGGCAGCAACTGGCACGACGACCCGCCGTTCTTCGACACCGCCCGGGCCCGGCGGTACGCGGCCTGGATCGCCGAGCGGTACCGCGACGACGACGTCATCTGGGTGCTCGGCGGCGACCGCCCGGTCTCGACGCCACAGCACCGCACGGTGCTGGACGCCTTCGCCGGCGGCATCCGGTCGGTGGTCGGCCGGCGCCATTTGGTCACCGCCCACCCCAACGGCTGCCACTCCTCCTCCGACTACTTGGCCGACGCGCCGTGGCTGGACTTCCACATGCTGCAGTCCGGGCACGCCGGCTGGGGTGTGCCCAATTACCAGATGGTGGAGCAGGACTACGCGATCGAGCCGGCCAAGCCGGTGCTGGACGCCGAGCCGAACTACGACTCGCACCCGGTGATGACCCGCGACTGGCGGCCGATCCCGGACGCCTACTTCGACGAGCACGACGTGCGGCGCGCCGCGTATCAGGCGGTGTTTGCCGGCGCGGCCGGCCACGTCTACGGCTGCCACGAGATCTGGCAGATGTACGACCCGTCCCGCACCCAGCCGAAGAACCTGGCCCGGCTGCACTGGCGCGACGCGCTGGAGCTGCCAGGCGCCCGGCAGATGGGGCTGCTCGCCGCGTTCGCGCGCGAGGTCGGACTCGCCGAGTGGGAGCCGGCCCAGGAGCTGATCCCGTCCGGTCGGGGCATACTGGGCGGGCACCAGCGCGCCCTGGCCCGCCGCGACGGCCGGCCTGGCGTTCTGGTGTACGCGCCGCTGGGCCGCCCGGTCCGGCTGGCCCTGCGCCGGTGGTTCGGGCTGCGCTGGCGGGCCAGGTGGTGGGATCCGCGCGAGGGCACCTGGGCGACGGGAGACGGGTACGACACCGACCAGTTCGTGGTCAGGCACCCGTACCCGGGCCTGGACGCCGTGCTCCACCTGGAGCCGCGTTGAGCGGTGCGGCCCATCCTGCGGTGCGACCGGTCGGTGACCAAAGGCCCGCGCCGGACAGTAGACAATGGACGGGCCGTTGCCCGACCTGGCCTTCCGCAACTGGATCGCACCGCGATCGTAGACCAGCTGACCTGTGGCATGCCATAGTATATGTTCCTCGATTGTGCCAAGATCCAGGTAAACGTGCCGTACACACCGGACGCACTGGCGTGATGGGTCTATGGCATGCCATCATTCGGTTAGTCACGCTGGGCGCTGCTGTTCCCGACGCTCACCGTTTGAGGGGAGGCATTACTTTGCCGGACAACTCCCGGGTGAGGGCGGCGGTTGTTGGCGGCGGCGCCATGGGCTCGGCGTTGGCGGCGGAGGCCACCGCCGCCGGGCGCGACGTGGTCATCGTCGATGTCGCGCCCGCGGTCGTCCAGCGCATCAGCCGGGACGGCGTACTGGTGGAGGCGGGTGACCGGACCACCCGGGTGCACGTGCCGGCCACGTCAGACCCGGCCGCGCTGGGCGAGGTGGACCTGGCGATCGTGTTCGTGAAGAGCCACCACACCCGGGCCGCGGCGGACTCCGTCGCCGCGCTGCTCGGTCCCCGCTCGCTCGCCGTCACGCTGCAGAACGGATGGGGCAACGCCGACGTCCTGGCCGGCGTCGTGCCGCCGCAGCAACTGGTCATGGGCGTCACCTACCACTCGTGCTCGGCGACCGGACCGGGCCAGGTCCGGCACACCGGCCGCGGCCCGACCGTGGTCGGGCCTTACCTGCGCGACGGTGACCTGGCCGGCTCGCACCGGGTGGCCGAGTTCCTCACGTCGGCCGGGTGGGATGCCCAGGCCTGCGCCGACGTGCGTACCGAGATCTGGAAGAAGCTTGTTCTCAACGCGGCGACGCTGCCGGTCGCGGCGCTGACCCGCCTGGTCGCCGGGGAGATGGCCGCGCCCGGCCCGCTGCGCGACCTGGTCGACGCGCTCGCCGCCGAAGCGGTCGCGGTGGCAACCGCCCTCGGCCTGGACGTCGACCTCGCCGAACGGATCGCGCGGGTGCATGCCGTCCTGGCCGGGGCCGGCCGGGGCAAGTCGTCCATGCTGCAAGACGTCGAAGCCGCGCGGAAGACCGAGATCGAGACGGTCAACGGCGCGGTCGCCCGCATGGGCGCCGAGCTTGGCGTGCCGACCCCGCTCAACCAGGCCATGGTGGCGCTGGTGCACGGCCTGGAAAGGAGCTGGCGGCAGTGACCACGCAGGTCATCTACCACGGGGTAGCGTGCTACGAACTGGTCGGCCCACTCGGCCGGGTGCTGGTCGACCCGTTCCTCACCGACAACCCGGTGGCTGATGTCGCGGCCGACGACCTGCCCGCGCCCGACGTCATCCTCGCCTCGCACGCCGCGTGGGACCACATGAGCGACGCGGCCCGCGTCGCCCTGCGCACCGGCGCCCCGGTCATCTGCGGTACGGACACCGCCGCCCTGCTGGTCGAGGCCGGGTTGCCGGAAAGCCAGATCCGGCGCACGGTGTGGGGTATCCGGGTCCGCGTCGGACCCATCACCGTCCATCCGGTCTACTGTGCGCACTGGTCACAGGCCCGACTCGCCGACGGCACCACCATCACCGGTACGCCCATGGGTTTCGTCGTCGCGGTACAGGACGGCGTCCCCGTCTACCATTTCGGGGACAGCGCGGTCACCCGGGAAATGGAGCTGATCGGCCGGCTGCACCGGCCGGTCGTGGGCCTGCTCGGGGTGACCCAGCCTTGGTCGCTGGTGGCGCCGGGCGCCGGCGAGGTGGCCAGCGGTGAGATGTCGCCGGCGGAGGCGGCGCTCGCCGCCGAGCTGCTCGGCGTGCGGTTCGCGGTGGCCACCCACTACGACGACCCCGACAACGGCGACGTCAAGGCCTTCCTCGCCGCCGCGGTCGCGGCCGACACGTCCGGCCAGCGCGTGCCGCTGGCACTGCGCCCGGGCCAGGCGCTCGTCCTGGACGGCGACACCTATCGGGTGGTTCCGGAATGACGCTCGTCTCATTGTCTACTGTAGAGGATACGGGTGCCGTCGTGCGCGACCTTGCGGGGGCGGGATGGGCGACCGGCTAGCCGGGAAGCGGGCGCTGGTCACCGGGGCGGGCTCGGGCATCGGCCGGGCGGTGGCGCTCCGCTTCGCCGTCGAGGGCGCCCGGGTCGTGGTTCTCGACGTGTCCGGCGATACGGCCGACTTGGTGGCCGCCGAGATCCGCGCGTCGGGTGGTGACGCCCGCGCCGCCGCCGCCGATGTCGCCGTGGAAGATCAGGTGGCCGCCGCGTTCGCCGCCGCCACCGAGGCCTACGGCGGCTTGGACGTGGTGGTGGCCAACGCCGGGGTGCAGCTGTTCGGTGCCGACGCGCTGGTGCACGAACTGGACGCGGACGTGTGGGATCGCACCCACGCGGTCAACCTCCGGGGCGCGTTCCTGACGTGCAAGTACGGTGTCCGGGCGTTGCTGGCGGCGGGCGGCGGCAGCCTGATCTGCACCGGCTCGCCGACCGGTCTCTTCGGCGGCGCCCCGAACTTCACCGCGTACAGCGCCAGCAAGGCCGGCGTGCACGGGATGGCCCGGGCCATCGCGGTCGGCTACGCCGACCGCGGCGTGCGCTGCAACGTGGTGGTGCCCGGCTTCACCGCGACCCCGCTGGTATCGGAGATCTTCGCCGATCCGGAGCACACGTCGCAGATACTCGCCACTGTCCCGATGCGCCGGCCCGGGCAGCCCGAGGACGTCGCCGCGACCATGGTGTTCCTCGCCTCTGACGAGGCAGAGTACGTGACCGGAGCCCTGTTCTGTGTCGATGGGGGGCAGACCGCCGTTTGAGGAGGCCAGCATGCGCTATGTCCTCACCACCGCTCCCGGCCGGATGGAGGTCCACGAGGGGCCGGCACCGCACCCGGCCGCCGATGAGGCGCTGGTACGCGTGGAGATGGTGGGGTTGTGCGGCTCCGACTACCACCTCTACGACGGCACCCATCCGTACGCGCATTACCCACAGATTCAGGGCCACGAGCTGGTCGGCGTGGTGGTCCAGGACGCCACCGGCACCATCCCGGTCGGCCAGCGGGTGGCCGTCGAGCCGGTACGGCCGTGCGACTCGTGCTTCGCCTGCCGGCGCGGGCGCTACAACTGCTGCTCCGACCTGAAGGTCATGGGTGCGCACGTCCCCGGCGGCCTCGCCGAGCTGATCGCGGTGCCTGTCCGATGGCTGCATCCGGTCGCCGGCGACCTGGCGCCCGAGGTGGCCGTGCTGGCCGAGCCGATGTCCGTCGCGGTGCAGACGGTCGACCGGGCAGGCGTGGCCGCCGGCGACCGGGTGGCGGTCCTCGGCGCCGGGCCGATCGGGGTGTTCGCCGCGCTCGCCGCCGCCGATCGCGGCGCCCGCGTGCTCGTCGCCGACCAGGTCGGTAGCCGGCTCGCCCACGCCGAACGGCTCGGGGCGCACCGGCTGGTGGACACCGGGGTGGAGGATCTGGCCGCGGCGGTCACCGAGTTCACCGCGGGTGACGGGGCATCGACCGTCATCGAGGCCACCGGGGTGCCGGCCGTGCTCCGGCTCGCGGTCGACCTGGTCGCGCACTCCGGCACCGTCGTGGTGGTCGGCATCTCCGACCAGGAGGTGACGATCCCGGTCATCGAATTCTCCCGCAAGGAGCTCAACCTGATCGGCTCGCGCAACAACACCGGACTGTTCTCCCATGCCGCCGCCCTCGTCGCCCGCCACGCCGACCTGGTCGCCCGGATCGTCAGCCAGGTCTTCCCGCTCGCCGAGGCGCCCGCCGCCATCACATACGCCGCCGCACACCCGGAGAAGGTGGAGAAGGTTGCCATCCGCGTCGCCGAGTGACCGCATCCCGGTGCGTACCGGCCCGTTGACCGCGGTCCTCACCGGCGGATCCCTGCGCGACGTACGGGTGTCCGGGCATCGGGCGCTCGACGCGGTGTACGCCGCGGTGCGCGACCCCGACTGGGCAACCGTGCCCGGCGAGCTTTCCGCGTACCAGGTCGAGGTGGCGCCCGACGCGTTCGCCGTATCCTTCACCTGCCGCCACCGCGACGACTTCACCTGGCAGGGTCGCATCACCGGGCAGGGCGGCCGGGTCATTTTCGAGCTGGATGGCCGGGCGACGGGGCGGTTCGCCGCCAACCGGGTCGGCTTCTGTCTGCTGCACCCGATCGAGCTGGCCGGACGGCGCGTCGTGGCCCGCACCCACGCCGGCGAGACGCCCGGGCACTTTCCCGAGGCGATCTCCCCGCATCAGCCGTTCCTCGACCTGATCGGCCTGCGTTGTGAGGTGGCGGCCGGCACGTGGCTGGACATCTGGCTGGACGGCGACCTGTTCGAGATGGAGGACCATCGCAACTGGACCGATGCCGGCTGGAAGACCTACTGCACGCCGCTGCGCCGGCCGTTCCCGGTCGAGTACCGGATCGGCGACCAGGTCCGGCAGGCGGTACGGCTGGCCGCCGACGCACCCGCCGCGGCGAGCCCGGCACCCGAGCCGTCCACATTGACCATTGCGGTGACCGAGGAGCCGGTCGGCCGGCTTCCGGCGGTGGGCTTCTCGGTCGCCGCCGGCCCCGGCGCCGCGGATCGGCTACGGGCGCTGCGGCCGGACCACCTGGCCATTGAGGTCTGCACGGGTCCGGCTGGCGTCGTCAACCGCGAATCGCTGGCGCGGGCGGCGGCGCTGGCCGCCGCGGTGGACGCCCGCCTCGACGTGGCGCTCGCTGTCTTGCCGGGCGCGGCATATCCGGTGGCCGCGGACCTGCTCGCCGAGCATCGCGACCGGCTCGGGCGGGTCACCGTGGTGGACGCGGCGACTCGGACCACCCCGGCGGGCGCGGCCGCCGCTCTGCGCTCGGCGCTGCTGGCCCGCGGGGTCGAGGTGCCGGTGGGTGGTGGCACGCTGGCCAACTTCGCGGAGCTCAACCGGATGCGACTGACCGCCGGCGAGCTGGATTTCGTGACCTACGGGATCAGCCCCCAGATGCACCACGCCGACAACGACTTCATTATGGACACCCTGCTCGCCCAGCCGCACACGCTGCGGGACGCCCGCCGGTTGGCGGGGCGGCGGCCGGTGGTCATCGGTCCGGTCACCCTGCACCGCGCGGGCGACCGGCCGGATCCCCGCCAGGGCACCCAGTTCCTTGCCGCCTGGACGGTCGGCAGCCTGGCCGCGCTCGCCGGTGCCGCCGCGGTCACCTACTTCGAGACGGCGGGCCCGGCCGGTGTGGTCGCCGAATCAGGTGCGCGGACCCCGGTGGAGCGGGTGTTCGCCGCCGTCGCCGGGTTGGCCGGTCAACCCGTGTACCGGGTGGACGCACCACACCGGCAGCTCGCCGCGCTGGCCACCGGCGCAGCACTGCTGCTGGCCAACCTCCGCGGCACCGAGCGTGAGGTGACCGTGATCGATCGAGGGCATCGCCGCACGATCGCGCTCGCGCCGTACGCCGTCGCGTCGCTCCCCCGGTAGTTCCCCGGACCGTCGGGCGGGAGCGCGCGCTTGCTCGTCAAGCCCAGGTCGCTGTGGTGACCCGTGGCCAAGGTGGCCGTCGCCGCCGTCCGCGGCCGGCCCCGGCGCACCGCGGTGGACGGACGGAGCGCTGCCGAACCGCCGCCGGTAGGACCGGCTGAAGTGGGTGAGGTCACGGAAGCCGGCGGCATGGCACACCTCCGTGACGGGTAGCCGCGACGCCGCCAGCAACCCACGCGCGAACTGCAGGCGCCGGCCGATCAGGTACTCCTGGAACGGCATCCCGGTGGTTTGCCGGAACATCGCACTGAAATGGTGTGGCGACAGGCAGGCGACCCGGGCGGCGTCGGCGAGGCGGACCGGCTCGCGGAAATGGTGGTCGATCCAGTCCAGCGCCCGCCGCACATCGGCGCGGCCGTCGTCGACGACCTGCGGCGCGCCGGCCGATGTGCGCGGCGCGGCCCGGGCGATGTCGGCGATGATCCTGGTCAGCGTAGCCCGCAGCGCCACCGTGGAAAGCGGGTCCGGCCGCCGGCTGTCGGCCACCATCCGGGCGAAGTCGCCGGCCAGTTCGGGCAGGCGGAGCGCCGGCGGGCCGGGCAGTGTGGATCGAAGCTGGGGCGGGAGAACGTCATCGGTGTAGATGACGTTGACGATGGTGAGCACCTGTCCCGGCAGCGGCCGCACCTCGTGGAAGTCGGCCGGGGTCAGCGCCAGAACGTCGCCGGCGCCCAAGGGGCGCCGGACTCCGTTGATCACGTGCTCGCCGGTGCCGGCGGTCACATAGGACAGTTCGAAGAACTCGTGCCAGTGCAGGGGCACCTCCTCGTGCAGGGTGTGTTCCAGCACGGCGAGGCCGGCGTCTGGCCCAAGCCAGCGGTCGGTGGTGAGGCGGTGCGGGTGGGCGGAGGGTTCACGCATTGACGTACGTGTTGTCCGCGATCGCCTTGCCGCGGGCCAGCCAGACCAGGTGGCCGGGGTTGTTCTCGGGAATGATCCGGGTGGTGGCAGGTAGGTACCGCATGGTGTATCCGGCCCGGCGGTACGGGCTGGTGTTCGCGGTCGCCCCGTGCAGGATCCGCCCGTCGTGCAAGGAGCAGTGGTTGGGCTCGAGCTCGAGGTTGACCGCGGCGGACTCATCCACGTCGGCGGCCTCGCTGTGGAAGAACGCGTCCGGATCGAGGACCCGGTAGTCGGCCTCCCCCAGCAGATGGCTGCCGGGAATCACCCGCATGCAGCCGTTCTCGGCCGAGCTGCGGTCGATCGCCAGCCACACCGTGACGATCCCCTCGTAGTTGTCCAGCCGGCCCTTCCAGTACGCGGTGTCGGAGTGCCACGGCGTGGGCGGACCAACGTGCGGCATCTTGCAGATGAAACCCGACGACCACAGAACGATGTCCGGTCCGGTGATCGGCTCGACGAGGTCGAGCACGGCGTCGTCGAGCAGCAGGTCCAGCAGCCGCTCGTCGCGGGCGTGCGGCATGTCCAGCTCGTTGAGGATGCTCTCACCGTGTTCGGCGAGGTGCTCCTCGAAGATGCCGCACAGCCGGTCGAATTGGGCCGGGGTGAACAGGGGCCGCGGCACGCGGACGTAGCCGTCGGTCTTCCAGGACTGAAGCATCAGGGGCGCCTCTCTCTCTGCGGGACGTGGCGGTTTCGAGGCTAGGGTGGCGACCGGCGCGAGGGCTCGGCGTTCGAACCGACCGACTATGCGGAAGTTTCGATCACCGCGGACCGGATGGTGGCGTCCGGACGTTCGAAGACCTCGGGCCGCAAGGCGACGCCGAGGCCGGGCGCGTCGCTCGCCGCGATCGTCCCCTGGTGGATCGCCGGAAGTCCGGACACCAGCTGCGGGTACCAGGTGGTGTAGTGTGCGCGGACCGTCTCCTGCACCGCTGCGGTGCGCTGGCTGGTGGACAGGTGTACGCCGACGGTCAGGCCGACGGGTCCGGTGCAGTCGTGCGGCGCCAGCGGCAGCCCGTACGCCTCGGCGAGCGCGGCGACCTTGCGCGCCTCGGTCAGTCCGCCCACCCAACCGGCGTCCACGACGATGACGCCGGCCGCGCCCTGCTCGCACAGACGCCGGTACGCGGCCAGGCCGGTCACCGTCTCCCCCACCGCCAGCGGCACGGTGGTCGCTCGGGCGAGCTGGGCGAGACCCTCGACGTCGTCAGCGCGCAGCGGATCCTCGTACCAGCTGATGTCGAACTCGGCGAGCGCCGCCATGATCTGGCGGGCCGTCCGGCGGTCCCACAGCGCGTGGAACTCGATCATCACCTCCATCCGGCTGCCCACCGCCGCCCGGATGCGGCGCAGCGGCTCCATGGCGCGATGCAGGTCGTCCGGCCCGATGTGCCGGCCGCCGGTCGCCTCCGCGTACAGGTCGAAGGGCCAGATCTTCATGGCCGTCACACCCTCGTCGAGCAGGCTGGCGGCCAGCTCGTCGGCGCGGTACAGGAAACCGTCCAGGTCCTCGTACGGGCCGGTCCGGTCCGCCGCGGTGGGCATCCCCCAGTTCGCCACCGACTGGACCGGGCGCTGGCGCACATACCGGTAGCCCGCGCAGGTGTTGTAGATCCGTACCCGCTCCCGCGTCTGTCCACCGAGGAGGGTGTAAATGGGTTGGCCGGTCAACTGGCCGAGCAGGTCCCACAGCGCGATGTCCACCGCGGACCGGCCGCGGGTCTCCGCGCCCGAGCCCGAGTACCCGACGTAGCCGGTCAACACGTGGTTGAGCGCGTCGATCCGGCGCGGATCCTGGCCGAGCAGCAGCGGTGCCGCGGTCTCGTGCACCCACGCCTCCACCGCGGCGGCGCCGTAGAACGTCTCCCCCAAACCGACCCGGCCATCCCCGTCATGGATCAGCACGTACAAGAGATTCGGGAACTCGGCCAGGCGGACGGTGTCGATCCTGGATATTTTCATTCCGGGTCCACCGTCGGGGCGCGATCCGGCTCTGTCGACATGGTCGTGTCCAGCAGCCGGACCGTGGTCAGGATGCCGTCGAGTGTGGCGAGTGGACCGAGCAGCCGGCGGATCTCGCGCTGGGCCAGCACGTCGACCGGCTCGTCCAGGTCAGTGCCGTACCGTTGCAGCGCCAGCGAGATGTGCTCCCGCATGGCAGACCGGGCCGCCTCGTCGTCACCCGCCCGGATCGCGGCGAGGATCTGCTGGTGGTACGCCGCGCCCTCGTGGCCCACGGTCGGGTCGGCCAGGCTGCGCACCATGAGCTCGAAGACCGGCACCGCGACCGCGTTGTACATCAGTTCGATGACCGGGTTGTGTGCCGCCTGGGCCACCAGGAGGTGGAAAGCGATGTCGAAGCGGGCCTTGTCCACCGGACCCTCGGCTCGGTCGAACGCGGCCAGCGCGCTGGCCATCGCGGCGAGCTGGTTGTCGTCGGCGCGCCGTGCGGCCAGCGCGGCGCTCTCGCACTCCAGCATCAACCGGGCCTCGACCAGTAGGCGTGGGGTGGCCCGGCGGCGCAGCAGCGGGTCCAGCTGCCGCACGGCATCGGCCGCGCCCACCTGCCGGGTAAAGGTGCCGCGCCCCGGCCGCACCTCGATCACCCCGCGCTCGGCGAGCCCGCGCAACGCCTCCCGGACCACGGGTCGGCTCACCCCGAACCGCGTCGCCAGTGTCCGCTCCGGGGGTAGCCTCGACCCGGGCGGCTGCTGGTCGACCAGCTCCGACTCGATGAGCTGGGCGAGCACGAACCGGTCGGGCGGGCTGGATTGGCCGGCGGTCATACCGTGCAAGTCTGGTGCCGGTGGGTCGGCCTTATCAAGCCAGGCCCGACTGCCCCGGTCCGGGGCCGCCTGGCCATCCACGCGCATGGTGCCTCCTTTCCACTCTGGATAGACGGTTCGCCCGACCTCCGCACTAACCGGGCTTCTGGACAGCTTCGCCTCCCACGGTCTCATCGCCGGACACGGTCACCGGTACGGCCGGGGTGTAGCGGCACCGACCGAGCCAGGTGAGTTTCACCGACACCCACCAGGCGCCCGCGGGATGCCCCGGCGGCACGGCGACGCGGAACGCCAGGTCGGTCACGCCGTGGCCCTCGACGCGCACCGGCAGGGTGCGCGGTGAGACCAGCGGCCATGTCCCGAACGGGCTGATCGCCTGGGCCTGCCCCCGAATGGTCGAACGGACGAGGTTTCTCAGCCGCAACCGCAGCGTCGCGTCCTCCCCGGGCCGGACCGTGATCGGGCCGCCAACCGGCTCCGCCACCAGCTCTTCGGTGGCCTCCGGTCCAATGTCGACCCTGAGCACGTCCTCGTGCTGCTGGCCGAGATGGTCGCGGATGACCGCCGAGACGAAGTAGCGTCCCGCCAGTACGCCCATGCCGGGGCGGATCAGCGCCTCGAAGTCGCGGTGGTCACCGGGCGCGACCTCGTAGGCCAGGCCGGCTGGCTCGGCGCGCCACCCCTCGGGCAGGTCGAACCGCACGGTTCCGCGGCTCGCCGGACCCTGCGTCCAGGAGGAGGCGACGGTGACCGTGACCGGGATGGGCTGGCCGGCCGTGATCGCGTGTTCCGGGTGGATCTGGGCGGTCAGCGGCTGGTACCCCAACGGCGCGGGCCCGGCGTTGTGCCGCCAGTAGCGTGCGTAGACGGGCACCACCTCGCCGCTGAGGCCCGCCGGCGGCGCCGAAGCGGTGGCCAGGTCAGCCCCGTGGACGGCGAGCGTGACGGTCGCCGCGGCGTCGATCGGGAGGTGGAGCGTATCACCGGTCATCTCTGGCAGCCAGCTCCGGCCGTCCTCCAGCAGGGTTGTCAGGGCCGGCCGGGTCACCGGCATGCCGAACCGCACCCGCACGTCGCCGCCCGCGCCGTGGCGCTCCTGCAGGCGGACCACGAGCTCGCGGCGCGGACCGGTCCGGGGACAGAACCGGGCGATGGGATCGCCGGCCGGCTTCACCGCCTCGACGAGCACTGACGACGGTTCGACGTGGATGAAGCTGTGCGAGGTGGGCAGGGGGCCGGGGTGTGCGTCGACCACCACGCCGGTCAGCGGCATCGCGTACTCGCGGGCACGCCGGTCAAGTCCGGCCGCCCTCCAGTCGCCCGGCCCGGCCGCGACGGCGTACTCGAATGTGTGGCTGCCCGACAGCGGGCTGAAGCGGCCACCGTCGATCGTCCCGGGACGGTCCGGGGCGGCGGCCCCGCCGGACTCGCGCCCGGGCCAGCAGCCGTGCGGCCAGAGCGAGTCGACGCGCAGCAGCGAGACGGTGAGGTGACCGTCGGCGGTCGCGGTCCAACCAGGGGTGCCCCGGTTGAACAGGGCGACACTGACCGCGGACGCGGGCGGCCGCGAGTCGAGCGCCGCGAGGGCCTGCCCCGGCTCGGTGACGACGAGCGTGGGCAGGTCGTGCTCGCCCCGCCGGTCGGTGTTCGGCCGCGCCAGCTCGGCCGGTGACAGCCGGCCGGGGAGCCACACGTGGCCGCGTTCGGCCAGCTCCGCGGCTGCGGCCGGCGCTTGCGCGAGCACCGCGGCGGAGAACAGGTTCTCTGCCGCGGTGCCGATGGCGATGCGGAAATCCGGCAGGTTCGTGTCCACATCGGGGCATCCGTGCCGGGCCGCCGTGTCGCGGGTCACCGATGCGGTGACGCCCCGCGCGGCAAGATCGCCGACCAGCGCGGCGAGCGGGGCCGCGTCCGATACGCCGGCCGGAACCACGATCTCCGCAGACCCGGGCGACGGGCTCAGCCCGCACCACCACCGGGCGGCATGCTCACCGACGCCGGCCACCTCCGCGGTGTCCGCCTCCGGAGTGCCGAACCCGCGGCCGACCACCGCGCCGCCGGTGTCGCAGACCGGCCGCGCACCGGGCGCGTCGAACCCGAAGCGGGCACGGACCAGGACCTCGTCGGTAATCCCGTCCAGGCGGGTGACGAACTCGACCCGGTCCAGCCCTGCCCACAGCCAGGTTTCCTGGGTACGCCATCCGCCGGCGAACGGCGAACGGACGGTCAGCCGTTGCGCCGCCGCGCTCTCCTCCACCCGTACCTGGACCTCCTGCTCCGCGCTGGATCGCGCGCTGCCGTCGGTGTAGATGTGCCACAGGCCTTCGCCGGCGAACCGGGGGTGGTCGGGATGCTGCCCGTACGCGACCAGTTCGTTGCCGAGTCCACTCAGGATGTCGCGACCGACCACGGTGTCGACGATGCGCACGAGCGCACCACCGGCGGCGGGATCCGCGACCACCTGCAGCCGCTCGTTGGCGATCTGGTGACCAGGCAGCTGTCGCCAGGACGCAGCGGGTGGCGTCTGGCTGGCGGGCATCAGCCGGTAGCTGGCGTAACCGACCGCGGGGACGTCGCGCGCGACGAAGGCGAGCCGCACCACGTCGAGCCGGCCGTCCGCGGTGCGAGTCAGCGCCTCGGCGAGGAAGGGCACATCGCGGCCGGAACCGTCACGGACGACCACGCCGCGCGCGGCCAGCCGATCACAGTGGACTGTCACCCGGACCACGTCGGTGCGGGGCCAGGAGGAGGGGTTGAACACGACCAGCGCCGCTCCGTCGCCGCGGGTGTCCACCTGCCGGGCAACGGCGGCCATGGCCTGCGCGGTGACCGACTCGGCGAGCTCGTACGCCTCCCGCCAGCCGCCGAGCAGGTCCAAATGGACCTGGTCGGAGTGGGATCCGGTGACCCCGTCGTGGTGGCTGGCGAACAGCAGCAGCCGCCAGGCCCGGTCCAGCACCTCGTCCGGGTAGGGCGCGCCGAGCTGCGCGGCGATGGTGGCGAGCGTCTCCGCACGGCCGACCGCCACCTCACCGGCCCGGTGGGCGAGCTTGCCGCCGATCGCGGCCACATACGTGCCGGCGAAGACCGGGTTCAGGTCCCGGCTGGCCGGAAGCAACCGGGCCGGCCCGCTATGCCGGCGTCGCCCTCGGTCGGCATGGGACCGGACCGCGGCGACGAACGCCGAGGGTGTGGCGCACTCGAAGCGGGGCCACGCGTACCGGCTGTTCCACGCCCGGACCAGATCGGGCAGCCAGCGGTTGGGCGGGGTGTAGTCGGTGCCCACCAGGAGCAGGACGTTGCGCGTCGCCGCGTACGGCTTGAGCCGCGTGAAAAGGTCGAACGCCAGCTCCTGTGCCTGGTCCAGGTCGCCGGCGCGGTCGATCCACCAGCCGGCGTGGTAGTGCGCGGCGAGGTATGCGGCGAGCACGCTGCCGCCCCCGGGACCGATCCAGTCGTACTCCGCCGCACTGGACGGTGGCGCCTGCGCCGGAGCGTGGCAACCGGCGGGCGGATCCAGCCAGATGTCGGCGTGCTTGTACCACCACGGCCCCCAGGCGTGGTGGGGTCCGCGGGCGAACACGACTGCGTCCAGACCGGCCCCCGCGGCCAGCGAGGGGAAGCCCGGCGCGTGGCCGAACGCGTCGAGCTGCCATCCGACTCTCGGCCGGCCGCCGATCACGTCCCGGTGGTAGGCCACGCCGTAGATGAGGCTGCGGACCAGCGTCTCCGCGCCGCTGAGGTTCGAATCCGGCTGGTTGTACATGCCGCCCACGAGTTCCACCCGCCCGGCGTCGATCAGCCGCCGGATGCGGGAGCGATCCGCCGGGAAGCTGTCCCAGTACGGCTTGAGATAGTCCAGTTCGGACAGGACAAAGGCGTAGTCCGGGTCGGCCTCGGCCCGGTCCAGGTGGGCCCGTACCAGATCCAGGCCCGGCCGCTGGAACGGGTCCTCCCACGGCAGACCGGACAGCCGCCAGTACTCCGTGTAGTTGGCCTGGTTGTTCCAGAAAACCGGGTCGTAGTGGAAATGCGGCACGAGGAACAGCCGCCAGCCCGGCTCCGCCGCCCGGAACGCGTACTCCCGGCGGATCGTATGCTCGCCCGCGCTGGCGGCGACCTCGACATCGACCGTGGCGCCCGGCTGCGCGGCGACCGGTACCGGTACCTCCGCGATGGAGTTCGCCGGCACCTCGGCCGCGCCGCGGTCGCCCGAGCGGGTCCGTACCTCGACCCGGACCGGCGACCCCGGCCCGCCCCGCAGCGCCACCCGCAGGATCTGGCGCGGCTGGTCCGCCCCGGCCCGGGCGAAGCGCTCGGTCGCGGTGACGTCGAGGATCTCCAGCGGTGCCTCGCTCACTTGACCGACCCCGCGGTCAGCCCGCTGGCCAGGTTGCGCTGGAAGAGCACGAAGACCAGCACAGCCGGCAGCATGGTCAGCAGCATGCCCGCGGCCAGCAGCGGCGGGTCCGTGGAGAACTGGCCCTGCAGCGAGGCCAGGCCCACCATGAGCGTGCGCCGCTCGGGGGCCTGCAGGATCAGCAGGCCGAAGAGCAGTTCGTTCCACAGCCACAAAAACGTCAACGTGGCCACGGTGAGCAGTGCCGGCCGGGCCAGCGGCAGCGCGACCGCGGTGAACACGCGGACCGCCCCGGCCCCGTCACAGGTGGCCGCCTCGGTCAGCTCGCGGGGGATGCCCCGCAGGTAGGAGGTCATCAGGTAGGTCGCGAACGGGATGTGCAGTGACGCGTAGACCAGGACCAGCCCGAGGTAGTCGTTGACCAGGCCCAGTTCGCGCACCACCCCGAACACCGGGATCATCAGCACCGACGGCGGCAGCAGCATCATCGCCACGATCCCGAACAGCGTCAGGCCGCGCAGGGGGAAGCGCATGCTGGCCAGTGCCCACCCGGCGGTGGCGGACGCCACCAGGATGAGCAGCACCGCACAGACCACCACGATCAGCGAGTTGACAGCCAGGTCGGCGACTTTGCCGTCGGTCCAGGCCCGGTGCAGGTACTCGGTGGTCGGGTCGCTCGGCGGGGCGAGCGTGCTGCGGGCGTACTCCTCCGGCGTCTTGAATGCGGTGAAGACGACGAACACGATCGGATAGATGGTGGAGACAGCCAGCGCGATGAGCAGGATCATCGGGCCGGCAAGCCACCGCCTCGACCGCCCGGGTACCCGTCCGGTGCCCGGCGCCGACCGGGCCGGCGCGGGCCGGCCGGCGTGCCGTACCGGTGAGGGTGGAGTGTGGACGGTCATCATGCCTCCGCGTCGGAGCGCCGGAACGCCCGGGTGGCGACGAGTACGAGGATCAGCACGAGGACGAACAGCACGACGCCGACCGCGCTGCCGTAGCCGAACGCGCTCTCCCCGAACGCCTGCTGGTAGACGTCGTACTCGACGACGTACGTGGCGTATCCGGGCCCTCCCCTGGTGAGGGTGTACACGTACGGGAACAGTGCGGCGAACGACGCGATCAGCGAGACCACGGTGTAGAACTCCAGCACCGGGCGAAGCTGCGGGATGGTGACCGCCCGCAGCGCCTGCCACCAGTTGGCGCCGTCGAGGTGTACCGCGTCGTAGAGCTGCTGGTCCACAGTGGCCAGCCCGGCGAGGTAGATGAGCACACCGGTGCCGAAGGTGGCCCACAGGATGATGGCGATCATCGCCGGCAGGGCGGTGTCCGGGTCGGCCAGCCACTGGCGGGACAGCGAGCCCAGCCCGACCGCCCGCAGCGCCGCGTTCACCGGCCCGTCGAAGCGCAGCATCAGCTCGAAGAAGGCGCCGATGATCACCGGGGACAGGACAGCCGGGAGGAAGAAGGCCAACCGGAAGAACCGCCAACCGGGTACCCGCTGGTGCAGCAGCACGGCGAGCAGCAGCGGCCCGAGCACCCAGACCGGCAGGGCGAGCAGGATGATGCCGTTGTGCAGCAGCGCGGAGCGGAACACCTCGTCCTGCCACAGCGACCGGTAGTTGGCCAGGCCGACGTAGCGGGCCGCGCCCACGCCGTTCCAGCTGTAGAAGCTCAGCCGGAACGCCTCCACCACCGGCCACAGCCGGAAGACGGCGAGCACGGCGAGCATGGGCGCCAGAAACGCCAGCGGGATGAACGCCGGCCGCAGTCGCCGCAGCAGCATTCCCGGTCGCCTCTCGCCGTGCTCAGTCATCCGATCAGCCCGCGCGTTCCTGCGTGCTCTGCACGCTCGCCAGGGCGTCGTCCACCGACTTCTCGCCAGCGATCACCAACTGCAGCTGGCGGATGAAGTCACTGTCCACTTCGGGCTTCCAGAGCCCGTGCGGCGGGTACAGCGTCTTGGCTGCCCGGAAGTCGGCCAGCATGGTCTGCACCTGCGGCGGCGCCTCGGCGCCGACCTGCACGTCCCGGTGGCCGGGCATGATGCCGCCGACCTCCCACAGGATCCGCTGCGCCTGCGCGCCGGTGATGTGCTTGATGTACTCCCAGGCCAGCGACTGCTTGTCGCAGTACTCCGGGATCGCCCAGGTGGACGCCGGACCGCCCGGCAGGAACTGCGGCGCGCCCGCCGCGCCGACAGCCTCGATCACGCCGACGTTCTCCGCGCCCAGGCCCTTGTTGAACGGCACGTACGAGGCGAAGCCGCCAGACCCCAGCCCGACGAACATGGCCTGCTTGCCCGCGGCGAACTCGTCTGGCGCGGTCGGCTGGGACGGAGTCGAGGCCAGGCCGGGTGGGAAGTACCCCGCCTTGATGAAGCCGACGTACCGGTTGACCGTCTCCACCACCCGCGGGTCGGTGAACTTTATCTTCCCGATGGCCAGGTCGTACGAGTCCTGGATGCTTCCTGTGCCGGGCCACAGGAAGCTGAACCACCACTCGCTGAGGAAGCCCTCCTTGTTCCCGCCGCCGAACGGGGTGATGCCCTTCGCCTTGAGCGCCTTGGCCGCGGCCTCCAGCTCCTGGTAGGTCTTCGGCGGCTGCTCCGGGTCGAGGCCGGCGGCGGCGAACAGCTTCTTGTTGTAGTACATGACCTGCGGCTGGAGGCCGAACGGCAGGGCGTAGACCTCCTTGTCGACGTCGAAGTCGGCCGAGGCCACGTCGAGGCCATTGAGCTTGTCGCGCATCTCCGGGGTGATCCCGCTGGTCAGCGGGACCAGCCCGTCGGCGAAGCGCAGCACGGCGGGCCCCGAGCGGGCCGCCAGCAACTCGGCCACGCACGGCCCCTCCTTGCTGGTGAAGGTGGCCTGCATCAGCTCGGCGTACTGCGGGAAGGGCTGCGTGGTGCGTTTGATGGTGACGCCGGGGTGTGCCTTGACGAAGTCCGCGTCGATCTGCTCGAACGCCTTCTTGAAGCCCTCCTGGGCACTGTCCCAGTCCCACACCACCAGCTCGCCGGTCATCTCGCCGCCGCTGGGTCCGGCGGCGGCCGGCGCCGGCGACTTCTCGTCGCCGCCCACGCAAGCCGCGGCCAGCAGGCAGGCCGCCATCGCGAGCGGAAGGACCTTACGCGCGGGCCGGCCCGATGCCGGCCGGCGTGACCGTGGTACGCGATCAGGGAATGACATCTGCGGCCTCCTTACAAGGCAGCGTGAAGATCAACTATCGAAGTGGAAGAGCGAGGCGCCACCGTCGACGAGCAGGACGGCGCCGGTCATGTAGTCGGTCGCGGGCGAGCACAGTACGGCAGCGGCTCGGCCCACCTGCTCCGCTGTCTGCATGGCGCCGAGCGGAACCACCCGGGCAGCGCGGGCCGCGTACTGCGGTTCGGTCAGCCGCTGCCGGCGCGCCGTGCCGGCATCGACGATGCCCGGCGCCAGCACGTTGACCAGGATCCGGTGCGGCGCCAGCTCCAGCGCCATCGACTTGGCCAGCATGCGGATGCCGGCCTTGGTGACGCTGTACACCGCGACCTCCGGCCACGGCACCTCCTGGATCCATGAACCCGTGAAGATGATCCGGCCACCGCGCTTGCGTTGGACCATCACCCGCGCGGCGGCCTGACCGGTGTGGAACGAGCCGGTCAGGTTCACCTCCACCTGGCGGCGCCACTGCTCGGCGGTGATGTCGAGAAACGGTGCGGACTCCACCACGCCCGCGTTGGCGAACACCACGTCCAGCGGTTCGATCGCGGCGAGCGCCGCCTCGACCGCGGCCGCGTCGGTGACGTCCACCTGGGCGTACTCGATGCGCGAGCCGGCCGCCGACCGGAACGAACCGACCTCCGCCGGCGCCCGACGGTCGAGCACGTGCACGTGGGCTCCGCGGCGGGCGAGCTCGGCGGCGATGGCCGCACCGATGTCGCCGGCTCCACCGGTGACCGCGACCCCGATGCCGGCCAGGTCCATCCCGGCGGCTGCCACGCCGTCGCCTGCCATCCTTCGCGCCCTTTCCGCCGGTGGTTCCGTGCCGCTGCGGAGATCCGTAACGTGGCCGTCATAGTAGTGTGGTCTGACCGGTCAGTCCAGACCCCGACCCTGCCGGGGCATCGGCCTTCAGCCCAGGCGGATGTCGTGCCGGCCGGCAGGCAGGGTGAACCGGACGCGTCCCTTCGACTCGGAACACCCGATCGGGCGACCGGCGCGACGGGGCGCCTGGCCGTCACCGACCGGAAGGTCCACATCGGCCTGTGCGCCGGGCGGCACGATGACCTCCAGTTCGAGCGCTGTACCGCACCGCCGCCACGCCACCCCGGCCTTGCCACGGACGGTCACAACCTCGGCCCGCGCGTAGGCCAGCCGGTCATCCACGATCGGCGCCACCGCGATGCGCGCCCAGCCCGCCGCCGCCGGCCGCAGGCCGGCCACCCGCTCGCGCAGCCACTGGCCGGCGCTGCCGAGGAAGTGGTGGCTGCGGGACCGGCTGTCCGCGTCCCACGACTCGTGCAGGGTGGCGGACCCCTGCGCGCGCCAGTGGCCCCAGCCGGGGGGCGTCGGCTGGGTCGCGACGGTGAGGGCGACATCTCCCCGGCCGTGATCGGTCAGCACCGGCAGCAGGTACTTCGTCGCGACCGCGCCGGTGTCAAGGTGCCCCGCGCACCGTTCGAGGATGTCGCCGACGAGGTGGCCGACCACCGTGTCGACGCGGTCGGTCGGAACCAGCCCGAACGCCAGCGGCAGCACGTTCGCCGCCTGGCGGTAGCCGCCCGAGTCGCCCCGGTAGTAGCCGTGCGTCTCGTCGAAGAACGCGTCCTGGAACGCCGCCGCGATCTGGTCCGCGCACGACGCGTACCGGTCCGCACCCGCCGGACGGTCCAGGACGGCTGCCATCTGCGCGACCCGGCGCGTGACGTGGTAGATGAAGGCGGTCGCCGGGAGCCTGGGCCCTTCCGGCGCGAAGAGGTGCCCGGGAGCCAGCCAGTCGCCGTAGCTGTCGCCGGGCCACAGCCAGCCGTGCGTGCGGCAGGCGCGGTGCAGGTGGTCGACGAAGGCGGCGATCCCCGCATAGTGCTCGTCGAGTGCGTCGATATCGCCGTAGTACTCGTACAGGTTCCAGGCCAGCAGCGGGTACGCGGCGCTCCAGCAGGGATCGGTCGCCGTACCCCAGCCCGGGGTCGGCGCGATCACCGGCACGCCGCCGTCGGGGCGCTGCGCGTCGCCCAGGTCGCGCAGTGCCTTGCGCAGCACCAGCCGCATGTCGAAGTGGTGGATCGCGGTCTCGGCGATGAGGTGGGCGTCCGCGGTCCACCCGTTCTTCTCGAATGTCGGCGTGTCGGTCAACACGCCGTGCAGGTTGGCGGTGATCGTGCGCCCCACCGCGCCGTCCAGCCAGCGCAGCAGCTCATCCGAGCAGTCGAACCCGCCGGCCGGCGCGACGTCGGCGTGCACCGAGCGCGCGCGTACGTCCAGCGTGGACAGCGGCCGATCGGAGCTGACCTGGACGTACCGGAAGCCCTTGTAGCTGAACCGTGGCTCCCATCGCTCCTCTGGCGCGCCGCGCAGCACGTACCGGTCGACCTGCGTCGGCCCGTCGACATGGTCATTGACCGTTGCGACCCTGCCGTCTGGTTGCCTCGTCTCGCCGTAGCTGAGCACGACCTCGGTGCCCGGGTCGCCCCGCACGGTCAATGCCGCCCAGCCGGCCCGGACGCGGCCGAAGTCGTAGACCAACGCACCGTCGGGTGCCGGTCGCACCACGGTTGGCGGCACCGGCGCGCCGGCACGGATCGGCGGCAGCCGCTGGGCCCGCAGCCGGCCGCCGGGGGCAGGCAGCACCACCGCCGCCGGCCAGTCCGAGTCGTCGTACGCGGGGCTGGTCCAGCCGACCGGCTCCCGCCTCGCGTCGTAGTGCTCGCCGCCGTACACGCTGTCGTCGACGGTCGGGCCGGCCGCGACCCGCCACCGGGCGTCGCTGACCACCCGGACGACGCCGAGCGCCGTGGTCATCTCCAGCTGGCAGAGCAGCCGCGGCTGACCGTGCCACGGCGCGCGGTGCCAGCCCCAGACGTTGCCGGTCCGCAGGCCGTAGAACCCGCGGCCCAAGGCCGCGGTGACCACGTTGCGCCCCGGCCGCAGCAGCGCGGTCAGATCGAAGCAGGTGTACGGGATCCGTACCGTGTAGTCGCTCGGCGCGGGGTCGAGCACGCGATCGTCCACCGGTAGGCCGTTGACGCGCAGGTCTACGTAACCGAGCCCGCTGGCGAACAGGCGGGCGGACACGACCCTTTTGGGCACCACGAACACCCGGCGCAGCAGCGGCGCGCCAACCGTGCCCACCGGCGCGCCGATCCAGTCCGCAGTCCAGTCGCCGGGATCCAGCAGCGCCGTCTCGAACCACGACGGCCTGCTCCACGCCGAGCGCCAGCCACCGCTGCCGGCCACCCGCACCGCCCACGAGTACCGGGTACGGCTGACCAGCGGCGGCCCGGCGTACCGGATCGACGGCTCGGCGGTCTCCACCCATCCGCTGTCCCAGACGTCGCCGGCCGGCCGGCCGGACGACGAAATGCCTACCCGGACCCGGCAGGCCCGCTGGCCGTCCGGCGGCAGCCACGCTAGCCGGGGGCGCGGCTCATCGATGCCGAGCGGGCAGCTGCTGCCGTCCGCCTCCAACGATCTCGGCGCAGCCATGGCTCGTGGTTTGGCATGCGGCATGCCATTATACTGCCATCCCAAGCCAGCGTATGGGAGGTTGGCCATGATCTCCGCCGACATGCCGACGGCCGACGCCGTCGCTCGCGCCGCGCTTGACCGGCTCGACCTGGCTGAGAAGGTGTCCCTGCTCACCGGCGTGGACTTCTGGCGGCTGCCGGCGATCGAGCGGATCGGGTTGCGCGCCATCGCGATGTCGGACGGGCCCATCGGCATCCGGGGATGTGCGTGGGCGCCCGACCGACCCAGCGTCGCTCTCCCCGCGCCGAGCGCGCTCGCGGCGACCTGGGACGTCCGTCTCGCCGAAGCCGCCGGTCGCCTGCTCGGTGCGGCGGCCCGGCGCCGCGGCGTCGACGTGCTGCTCGCTCCCATGGTCAACCTCCACCGCAGCCCGCTGGCGGGACGCCACTTCGAGTGCTACTCGGAAGACCCGCTGCTGACTGGCGAGGTCGGCGCCGCCTACGTCGCGGGCGTGCAGCAGGCCGGCGTCGCCGCGGTGGTGAAGGGCTTCGTGGCCAACGACTCGGAGACCGAGCGGCTGACCGTGGACGTTCGGGTCAGTGAGCGAGCGCTGCGCGAGCTCTACTTGGCATCGTTTGAGACCATCGTCCGGCGGGCCCGCCCGTGGGCCGTCATGGCCGCCTACAACCGGGTCAACGGCGTACCGATGACCGAGAACCGCTGGCTGTTGCAAGAGGTACTCAAAGGAGAGTGGGGCTTCGACGGGCTGGTCATCTCCGACTGGACAGCGGCCCGCACCACGGTGGCGACCGCCGTGGCCGGGCTCGACGTGGCGATGCCGGCCGACGGCAGCCCGTGGGGCCCCGCGCTCGTCGCGGCCGTGGCCGCGGGCGAGGTCGACGAGGCGGTCGTCGACGAGCAGGCGTTGCGGGTACTCCGGCTCGCCCACCGGGTCGGCGCGCTGGGGCGGCCGGCGGATCCGCCCGACGGCAGGGCCGCTGACGACAGCTCGACCAGCGCGCAGGAGGCGGCCGAACGTGAAGCCGAGCTGGCCCGGCGCATCGCCGCCCGCTCGTTCGTCCTGGCCGTCAACCGCGACGGTGTGTTGCCGCTCGACCGTGCGGTACGCCGGGTGGCCGTGCTCGGCGCGCTCGCGTCAGACCTGCGGCCGCTGGGCGGCGGTAGTGCCGAGGTGGAGCCGCTGTATGTGTGCAGCCTCGTCGACGGCCTCGCCGCGGCCTTGCCGTCCGATGTGGAGCTCGTGTTCCGGCCAGGGACCGACCCGCGCCGGCGGCTGCCCCCGGCCCGTGGCGAGTTCCGGGTCCGCGTCTTCGACCGGGACGGCAGGTCGCGCCACGCAGTGGCGACCACGGAGGCGAAGGCCCGGTGGTTCGGTAACCCACCGGGCGGGATGGGCGCTGACGAGCTGGCCCGCCTCGAGCTCACCGGCACCGTCACGCCGCGCGCCGACGGGGACCATGTCCTCGCCGTCAGCGGCGTCGGCGGGTTCACGCTGTGGGCCGACGGCACCCAGGTCGCCTCGGCCCCCGTACCGCGGGCCGATCCCGGCGAGCTGTTCGGGGACCCGCCGGAGGTGCGGGTGGTGCTGCCGATGCGGACCGACCGGCCGGTCGCCCTACGGGTGGTGCAGGACGTGCTGGCGGCGCCGAGTGGGGTGGCGCCGTTCGTGTCGCTGAGCCTCGGCTGCGAACCGGCTGTGCCCGAGCCAGACCCACGCATCGACGAGGCGGCCGAGGCTGCCGCGGGTGCCGATGTCGCGGTGGTGGTCGTCGGCACGACCGAGGAGACCGAGTCGGAGGGCTTTGACCGTACGTCGCTGTCGTTGCCGGGCCGGCAGGATGAGCTCGTCGCCCGGGTGGCGGCGGTCAACCCGCGCACCGTCGTCGTCGTCAACGCCGGCGCACCGGTGCTGATGCCGTGGGCGCACGACGTTGCCGCGATCCTGCTCGCCTGGTTCCCCGGGCAGGAGGGCGGGCGCGCGCTCGCCGACGTGCTCCTCGGCGCGGCCGAGCCGGGCGGTCGGCTGCCGACGACCTGGCCGGCCCGAGCCGGCGACTGCCCCGTCATCACCACCGCGCCCACCGATGGCGTGCTCAGGTACGACGAGGGACCGTTCATCGGCTACCGCGCATGGCAGCGGTCGGGGCGCCGCCCGCTCTTCCCGTTCGGACATGGACTGGGCTACACCAGCTGGGCGTACGAGTCGATCAGCACGTGTCCCGGTGACGGGCTTGCCGACGTACGCGTACGGGTCCGCAACACCGGCGGCCGGCGCGGCCGTGAGGTGGTACAGGTCTACCTGCGGCCCGCGCAGCCCGACGGCGATCGGCCGCTGCGCTGGCTGGCCGGGTTCGCCGTGGCGGAGGCGGATCCCGGCGAGGCGGTAGAGGTCGTCGTGCCGGTGGCGGAGCGAGCCGTGCAGGTTTGGACGCCGGACGGCTGGCGCACCGTCCCGGGCGCCTATGTGGTGGAGGCAGCGCGCAGCGCCGACGACTGCCGGCTCTCCGTCGAACTGGTGGTCGGTAGCGGCAAGCACGAACGCGTCCACGCACCGAAGGAGGGCTCGGCCCAGTGAGCGACTGGGCTCGTCCGGCGCCGTGGGACCACGACCGCTCCGGCGCGCGGATCACCCGCGTCCGTACCATCTGCACCGCGCCGGAAGGCCAGACGCTCGTCATCGTCAAGGTCGAAACCAGCGAGGACGGCCTGTACGGCCTCGGCTGCGCCACGTTCACCCAGCGTGCCTCCGCCGTCGCCGCAGTCGTCCACGACCACCTCGCGCCGCAGCTCGCCGGGCGCGACCCGGCCGCGATCACCGACATCTGGCACGCCCTCAACACCAGCGCGTACTGGCGCGGCGGCCCGGTCCTCAACAGCGCACTGTCCGGTGTGGACATGGCGCTGTGGGACATCAAGGGAAAGCGGGCTGGGCTGCCGGTGTGGCAGCTGCTGGGCGGCCGCTGCCGGCTCTCGGTGCCTGCCTACGCCCACGCGTCCGGGCGCGACGCGGCCGAAGTCGAGGAGTCGGTGCGGCGTCTGATGGCCGACGGCTTCGCACATGTACGCTGTCAGGTCGCCGTTCCCGGCGCCCGCACGTACGGCGTGCCGGCCGGCGCGGAGCGGGCCTGGAACCCGAACCAGTACGTCAGCGCGGTAACCCGCACCTTCGATCACCTGCGCAGCAGCATCGGGGACGAGGTCGAACTGCTGCACGACGTCCACGAACGGTTGCCGCCGATGCACGCCGTCCGGCTGGCGAAGAGTCTGGAACCACACCGGCTCTTCTTCTTGGAGGATCCGGTGGCACCCGAAGACCTCGACTGGCTGCGGATGATCCGGACCCAGTCCGCCACGCCGATCGCGTACGGCGAGCTGTTGACCAACCCGGCAGAGTACCGCCCCGTCGTCCACGAGCGCCTCTGCGACTTCCTCCGGTGCCACCTGTCCACTATCGGGGGCATCACACCCGCGTGGCGGCTGGCCGCAGCCGCCGAACTGGCCGGCATCCGCACCGCGTGGCACGGGCCGGGCGACGTTTCCCCGGTCGGGCACGCCGCGAACCTCGCCCTCGACATCGCGTGTCCCAATCTCGGCATCCAGGAGTGGCACCCCTTTTCCGATGCGGTGCGCGAGGTCTTCCCCGGCACCCCGGTCGCCGTCGGCGGCCAGCTGTGGCCCAGCGACGCCCCCGGTCTCGGCGTCGACCTCGACGAGCGGCTCGCCGCTCGCTACCCCGCGGTCGCGCCGCTGGCCGGATCGGGATGGACCGACCTGCGGCTCCCCGACGGGACCGCCACCCGGCCGTGACGAGGCCCGGTCGGGCGGCAGCCCAGCCGTGGCGCCGGCATTCCGGACATCACCCAGCCGGCCGCCGCGGGACATCCCCGGCAACACGGTCGTTGACGCAGCGCAGGACCGGCCGGGTGAGCAGAGCCGCGGGGTCCAGCGGCGCCGGCGAACGAACCTGGAAGGTGACCTTCTCGCCGGGAAGGAGTGTGACCAAGGAACGGTCCACGGTCGCGTCCGGGTTGAGCCGGTCCGGCTGCACGACCAGATCCCGCAGGATCGACCGCGCGGCCAGGGTCACCGCGTAACCGTCGGAAGTCGGCACAACGTCGGCGTCGAAGGCGGCCGGCGGAAACGCGATGTCGCGATCCTCGGCAAAGAACCACCAGGCGCGCCGCCCCGGTGCTTCCGCGAGCAGCAGTTCGGACGCCGGGTCGCCGGCGGTGACGACGTTCTCGGGCAGCCGGCTCCAGATCGCCGAGGAGACGTGCGTGACGACGTCGATCGTGGCCGCCGCGCAGACCACGCCGTCGAGGCGTCGACGGGTGACGGTGATCCGCTCGCGCCACGCCTGCGCCGTGTCGTTCACGGTGACCAGGGCAACCCCGGCGTCGTGCGGCTGAAAAGTGATCAGGCGATCGGCGTACGCCTCGCGTAGCGCATGCCACATCGGCTTCAGCCGCCCGTCACCATCAACTGCCGACCAGGCGATGACGGGCCAACAGTCGTTGAGCTGCCAGACGATCGTGCCCATGCACAGCGGCTTCAGCGAGCGAAAGTGCTCCACCCCGACGCGGATGGCCCGCGCCTGGTTCACCTGGGCCAGATAGTGCCAGTCATCGGCGTCGCCGGGTGGCGGTAGATGCTCGGCCAGGCCCCGGGCGATCTTGTCCTGTCCGTCCGGCGCCTTCTGGCGCCGGGCCATGCCAGGCGTGTCCGGCGCCACCGAGCCGTCCGGTAGCGCCCGACGCAAGGTCGCGTACGCCGGTGGCCCCTGGTACCCGAACTCGGCCACGAACCGCGGGCGGTACGAGCGGTAGTGCGAGTAGTCACGCGAGTTCCAGACGTCCCAGATGTGTGTGGTCCCGTGCGCCGGATCGTTCGGGTGCCGTTCCTCGCTGCCGGAGTAGGGGCTACCCGGCCAGTACGGCCGGGTCGGGTCCAATTCGGCGACGATGCCGGGCAACAGCTGGTTGTAGTACCCGCGGCCCCAGCTCTTGCCGTCCAGCTCGTCCACCCAGCCCCAGTCGCGGTGACCCCAGTGGTTCTCGTTGTTTCCGGTCCAGAGCACAAGGCTGGGATGTGGCGCCAGGCGGAGCACGTTGTCCCGCGCCTCCGCTTCGACCTCACCGCGGAAGGGTTCCTCCTCGGGATAGGCCGCACAGGCGAACGCGAAGTCTTGCTGGACGAGCAGGCCGAGCTGGTCCGCGGTCTGGTAGAACTGCCGGGACTCGTACGTCCCGCCGCCCCAGACCCGCAGCAGGTTCACGTTGGCCGCGACCGCCTGCGACAGCCGGCGGGCGTACCGGCTGGCGTCGACGCGGCTCGGGAAGGCGTCATCGGGAATCCAGTTCGCCCCGCGCACGAATACCGGTCTGTCGTTGATGAGCAGCACGAATGGCGTGCCGTCGGCGTCCGGCGTAGTGTCCACCCGCACCGTGCGGAACCCGATCGCGCGGCGCCATCGGTCCAGCGGCTCACCATCCACTGTCGACAGCGTGACGGTGAGAGCGTACCGCGCCGGGTCGCCGATGCCGTGCGGCCACCACCGCGCGACATGCGGCACGGCGAGGCGGAGATTGGCCGTCGACTCGGACCCGGCCAGGCGCGCGACGGCCCGCACACCGTCGACCTCGGCCGTCACGACGAGTGGCAGCTCCCGGGTTCGCTCGATCATCAGGTGCAGCTCAACGATCCCGGTGCCACGGTCAACCGTCACGGCCGGCCGGACCTGCGCCAGCCGGGCGATCGACCAGCAATGCAGCCACGCCGGCCGCCAGATGCCAGCCGTGACCAACGATGGCCCCCAGTCCCAGCCGAAGTTGCAGGCCATCTTCCGCACGAAGTTGTACGGCTGCGGGTAGGAACGCGGCCGATCCCCCAGCCGGTCGCGTTGCTCCTCGGCGTACCGGATCGCGGAGTCGAACGTGACACGCAGGCGACTGCCGCCGTGGCGCATCAACTCGGTGACCGGGAACCGGTACGCCCGATGCATGTTCGCCGTCTGCGCGACTGGTTCGCCGTTCACCGAGATGGTCGCGACGGTGTCCAAGCCTTCGCACACGAGGTCGACGCGGTCCGCGTGCGGGGCCTGGATGTCGGCCTCGTACGACCACTGTTCATGGCCGATCCACGAGACGCGCTCCTCATTGTCGAGGAGGTACGGGTCGGGGATGACACCCGCTGAGAGCAGGTCTGTGTGCACGCAGCCCGGCACGGTCGCAGCTAGACGTATGCCGCGCGGGCCGGACAGGATCCAGCCCTCCGACAGGGCGATCCGACTACTCGCGGTCATTTCAGGGCCCCGCGGGCGGCCAGGCGGAGCATAGCGGAATGCTGCCTCATGGCATACCATCATATATGTAGCCGCGGGAAAGGCGAACCCGGACCTGGTTCCGCCCTGCCGCCGCATGCGAATGACCGTGATGAGGAGCCGATGTCCCTATATCGCCTCAACCGCCTGTTCCACAGCTCGTCCGGCCGCTGCCTCGACGTTGCGGTCGACCATGGCCTCTTCGGTGAACCGTCGTTCCTTGCCGGTATCGAGGACATGGCGGAAACGATCGACGTCCTGGTCGCGGCGGGACCGGACGCGATCCAACTGACGCCCGGACAGGCCGCGCTGCTGCAGTCGCGGCCCGGTCGGGAGAAGCCGGCACTCGTGCTGCGCACCGATGTCGCGAACGTGTACGGCAACCCGCTCGACGAGCATTTGTTCAGCCGGCACTTCCCCGACGCGGTGGAGCAGGCGGTCCGTTTGGACGCCGCGTGCGTGGTCGCCAACCTGCTCCACCTACCCGGCAGGCCGGACGTCAGGGAAGCGTGCATCGGCACCGTCATGGCGTTGCGGGCGGAGTGCGTGCGCTACGGGATTCCGCTGATGGTGGAGCCCCTCGTGATGCGCGAGAATTCCGTCGCGGGAGGATACATGGTGGACGGTGACACCACCAAGGTCGTCTCCCTCGTGCGACAGGCACGGGAACTCGGCGCCGACCTGATCAAGGCCGACCCGACCGACAATCTCGACGACTACCACCTCGTCGTCCAGGCCGCCGGCGACGTGCCGGTGCTCGTCCGAGGCGGCGGCAAAGTATCCGACGCCGAGCTGCTCTATCGCACCGCCGCCGTGCTGTCCCAGGGTGCCCGGGGCGTCGTCTACGGTCGCAACATCATCCAACATGCGAACCCGGCCGGCATCACGCGGGCGCTGCTGGCCATGGTGCATTACGACTGTCCGCCCGACAAGGCGCTGTCCCTCATCGAGGCTGGCTGATGGTGACACAGGAGCTGGTACGCGTCGGAATCATCGGCGGCGGCCTGATGGGACGGGAAGCGGCCGCCGCGATCGCCAGGTGGCCCGCGCTGGTCGACCACCCCGTCCGGCCGGTGCTCACCGCCGTCTGCGACGTCGATCCCCACGCTCTGGCCTGGTTCGAGCGTATCGACACGGTGAGGACCACCGTGTTCGACTATCGCGACCTGCTCGCCGACAGCACGGTCGACGTCGTCTACATCGCCGTGCGGCATGACCTGCACGAGACGATGTACGTGGACGCCATCCGTGCTGGCAAGGATCTTCTCGCCGAGAAGCCCTTCGGCATCGACCTCGCGGCCGCGCGGCGCATCGTCGCCGAGATCGACGCCCACCCACACGTGTTCGTGCGGTGCTCGAGCGAGATGCCGTATTTTCCTGGCGCACAGGCCGCGCTCCGGTTGATACGCGAAGGCATCCTCGGCCAGCCCATCGAGGCCACCAACGCGTTCTGCCACTCGAGTGACCTCGACCCCGGCAAGCCGCTCAACTGGAAGCGACAGCGGCGGTATTGCGGCGACGCCGGCGTGATGAACGACCTGGGCATGCACGTGCTCCACGCGCCCCTGCGCCTCGACTGGCGCCCCGCCACCGTGTACGCGGTACTGCAGGACCTCGTGCCCGAGCGGGTCGGTCCGAGCGGGCGCAAGGAGCCGTGTGACACCTACGAGAACGCGACCCTGCTCTGCACCGTCCAATCGGGCGGCCGCTCGTTCCCGCTCACCCTGTTGACGAAGCGCATCGACCCAGGCCAGAAGAACACGTGGTTACTACGTGCCACGGGCATGGAGGGAGGGGTGGAATTCTCCACCCGCTATCCCAAGACGCTGCGTGTCATGCGGGTCGACCGGGGCGAGCAGGTGTGGCAGGAGGTAGAGATGGGCAGCCAGTCTGCCTTCCCCACGGTGACTGGCGGCATCTTCGAAACCGGCTTCTCCGACGCTTATTTGCAGATGTGGGCCGCATTCCTGGCCGAGCGCGCGGGCGAACTGGGGAACCGGTTCGGCTGCGTCACCCCGCAGGAAGCGCTGATCAGCCACCGTGTCTGGGCGGCCGCGCTCGCGTCGGACGGCGCCACCGCGGTGGCACCCTGACCGGAGGCGTAGCGCGAGTGACCCAGTCGGCCGAACCTGGAATGATGGCATACCGCATGTCTTGGACAAAGGCGGTCGGCGTATCCGGTGAAACTTGACGGCTCTTGACAGCGGTTCGCCGAGGTGTATGGTGGCATGCCATAGACCTGCCGCCTCACATCACCTTTGCAGAAGGGCCGTGGCGATGGCGCGGGAGATCGAGACCTCAGTCCGGCCGGTATCCCAGCGGTCCCGGACCTGGCCGTCACCGAGGCGCGCCAGTCAGGCCCGGAAAGGGGCCGTCGATTCCTGCGCACCACCGTCGGCAGTCCGCTGCACAACCGGTCTTCGCCTGGCTGTTCCGCCCCACGGACGGGCGCCCGCGCTGATCGGCTGGTTGTCCGGGCGTCCAGCCACGACCGCCGCGTCGCGTGGCACGTCGCTTCCCGCCTGACCGCGCCTTGCGGCAACCCTGCCGCAAGCGCCCACTACCGCCCAACTGAACCGACCGGCTTCCCATCACCGCCCCCGGTGGGAGAACGTACTTCCCTTGACCTCCTGACGGCCCGCCGCCTACTGCCCGGCCGGCGTCACCCGATCCATTCCCGACAAGTCCACTGTGGCCATGTGCTTGACAGGACCATCACGTACCCGTTCGCGTCTACATCAGAAAGGTGGGTAGCCTCACGTGCAGACTCAACACAGCGCACCTGTCCGGGCTGGCGCCAGCCGACCACCCGGCCGGCCGGTGCGGCGCCCGGTGCTGGCAGTCGCCGCGATGTCCCTGACCCTGAGCCTGCTGGGCGTCGGTGAACCGGCGAACGCGGCCGACGGCCCGGTCGTCGACCAGTACGGCCAGAAGATCGGCGTCGACTGGCCCGGCAAGGTGACCTCCGACGCTCAGCTGCGCGCCGATGTCGCCGCGGACAAGGCCTACTACGGATCGCTGCGGCCGCCGAAGCGGGACCTGTACGGCGGCGACATCGGCACCCGGCAGACGATGAAGCTGCGCAAGACCGGCTACTTCCACGTGCAGACAGTCAACGGTCGCAGCGTTCTCGTCGATCCGCTTGGCAACCAGTTCTTCAGCCTGGGCTTGAACAGCTTCGGCAGTGTGGGCGACACCTACACCCAGGTGACCGGACGGGAGGACCAGTTCGCCTGGCTCCCGGACCGGGACGACACTGGTCCGTTCGCCGATGGCTGGCGCGCCAGCGACAAGGCCGACTACTCGTTCTACGTGTCCAACCTGGTCCGCAAGTACGGCCACAGGTTCGACCAGTTGGCCTGGTATGACCAGCAGGTCGACCGGGTCACCCGATGGGGCTTCAACACCGCCGGTGGCTTCTCCAACCTGGTCCCCGGGGGCGCGAAAATTCCCTACGTCGCCCATCTGGACAGCTCACCGGGCTACCGGATCGGCAACAGCAGCATACCGGACATCTACCACGACGGATACGCCAGCGAACTGGACACCAATTTCGCCGCCGAGATCCAGCGATACCGCGACGATCCGTACCTGATCGGCTATATGTTCTTCAACGAGATCAACTGGCCGGCGCTGCGGCTGCAGCTGACCGCCTCCAACGGGGCCCAGGTCGCGTCGAAACGGGTGCTGGTCCGCCAGCTACAGGACACGTACGGCACGATCGACGCCTTCAACCGGGCGTGGAACCTCAACGCCACCAGCTTCGACCAGCTGGTGACGATGTCGTTCTCGCCTACCACCGACGCCGCCGTCGCCGACCTGGACACCTTCACCGCCAAGTTCCTGGACGACTTCTACCGGCTGTACGCCACCACCATCCGGGCGCACGATGACCGGCACATGGTCATCGGCGATCGCTGGCTGGCCAATGTGGTCAACGACGACAAGATGCGCGGGCAGCTCGCCACAGCGGCGGGTAGGCACCTGGACGCGCTCACCTACAACTACTACAGCTGGGACCTGGACCTGAACCGCATCACCGACATCTACACCAAGTCGGGTCGCACGCCGGTCATCATCACCGAGTTCCATTACGGCGATCCGACGCACGGGCTGACCTTCGGGGTGCGCATGGCCAAGGACGCCACCGACAAGGGCAAGCTGTACCGCAACTACGTGGAGAAGGCGGCCGCGAGCGGCATGGTGATCGGGGCCCACTGGTTCGAGTTCCTCGATCAGGCCGCGACCGGACGGTGGTTCCAGGGGCCGAACGGCGAGGCCGGTGCCATCGGGCTGATCGATGTGACCGACCGTCCCTACAAGGACATGCTGACCAGCGTGATGCAGGCGAACTACTCGGTGTACAACTTGATGGACGGCAAGCGGCCGCCGTATGAGTATCCGTTCACGCCGGCGCAGGCGGACCGGCAATCCAACAAGACCACCGAGATTCCACACGCCACCACCCCACCGGTGATCGACGGCGAGCTGGACGCTTCCTGGCCGGCCGGGCCAACTTTGGCGCTGGGCGCCGCCGACCTCGTGCTTGGCATCCCCGAGGATGGCGTCGGTGCAGAGATGCGACTGGCATGGGACGCCGGCAACCTGTATGTGCACGCCCGAGTCAACGACCCGACACCGATGCGCAATGCCTTCCATGGCTTCGACATCTGGAACGGCGACGCGATCGAGATCTTCGTGGGGCCGGAGAACGTCGACCAGGGCGGCGGCATCCAGCTCAAGGACTCCCAGATCATCATCTCGGCTCAGCCGTTGGATGCCGACGGGACAGCGGAGAGCCACTGGTACAACAACAAGCCCAGCCAGCCGCCCGTCCCAGCAGTCGTCAAGCCCGCCGAGGGCGGGTACACCGTCGAGGCGGCGATTCCGCTGGCCGAGCTGAACATCGACTCGGTGACCCCGCCGCGGCCGCTCCGCTTCGACATCGGCTTCGACGACGGGAACGGGAACCAGCGGCAGCGGCAATACCTGTGGAACGGGGTCGACGGGAACTCCGCCAACCGCGAGAAATGGGGCCGGGCGACCCTGGTCGAGGAGGCATCCGAGGGCGGAGGCGACGAACAGCTGCCGACCGCCGCGCAGATCCTCACCACCGCCACCGTCGTCGACGGTCAGGTCATAGTCACCGGCACCGGCGAACCCGGGGCACGGTATGAAACCTGGCTGGACGGACGTCATCTGGGGACCATGACCGTTTATCCCGACGGCAAGGTGCGCTATCCGTTCGACCTGCCGGCCCGGACCCGTCCCGGACCGCACATCGTGACCGTGACCTACGGGCACCGGGTCCTGGACGTGTCACTGCTGTGGCTTCGACCGGCTCCCAGGTACTGAGCCCAAGCCGGGCCCGGTGACCGCGGCCAGGTCGCGCCGGGGCACGTGCCGACAAGGCACTCGTGCTTCGGCGCGCCTGGCCGCATACACAGGGGAACAACGACACCCAGGGATGGGCCCGGCCGCTTCGCCGGAGCATGCGGCTGTCGAACACGCCCTGGTTACCCAAGCGACGCCGCGCTGACGGTGTTCGGCCTGGACCTGCCGCTACTTTCGCCGCTTGCGCTTGCGGCCCAGCACGGCGCCGACCGCGGTCAGCGCGTGCAGCGACTCCACCAGGTGGTCCTCCATCGCCTTGGCCGCACCCTCGACATCGCGGCGCTCCAGCGCCTCCAGAATGCGCTGATGGTACTCGTACCCAACCTTGGCCCGCCCCGGCTGCCAGACCGTGGCCCGCCGGATGTCCATGAGCACATCCCCGATGGAGTCGACGAGGACGACGAACAACTCGTTCTCGGTCGCGCGCGCGATGGCCCGGTGAAACTCCACGTCGGCGTTGGCCGCGGCTTCCGGCTCGTCAGCCACCTGGCCCATCTGTTCATGGGCGCGCCTGATCGCGGCCATGTGCTCGTCCGTGGCCCGTTGCGCGGCCAGCTTGACGGTCTGCACCTCGATCGTCTCCCGGACCTCGTGGATCTTCTGCGGGTCAGGCATGCCCTTGCGCCCGAGAAACAACGCCAGCGCGCCACTGACGCTGGAAGAGTCGATGCGCGCGACCGAGGCCCCCGACCCGGAACGCACCTCGAGGATCCCCTTCGCGGCGAGGTGGCGGACGGCTTCGCGGATCACCGTACGCGACACCCCGAACTGCTCCCCCAGATCCCGCTCGGACGGCAGCTTGGCTCCTGGCTGCAATCCTGCTTCCCGGATAGCCGCCAGCAGCCGCTCGCTAACCACATCGGAGAGGCGTGGCGTTCGGCTGACGCGATCTAGGTTTAGTGATGCCTCGCTCATCGATACCCCTGCGGCCGGTTGTATTACGGAATACCACCCATGGTAGCTCATCCGCTGGTGTTTGCGGCGCCGGGCCGGGGGACGGCGTGAGACCGTCCGCCGGCCCGGGATCTGCGACCACGGCCAGTTGGAGGGGGCGTACGCGATGGCGCTGCACCGAGTTGTTTCAGGCCAAATTCCAGGAGGGTGAGCCGCATGCCGTGTGCCGCCGCGAGCGTTCGACCCACCCACGGCGGTGGTCGCGGTGGTCAGCCACTGCTGCGCTCCAGGCTCTCCTGGAACTCCCGGCGGATGTCCTCGCCGCCGCCCTTGCGCCACTCGTCACGCCATACCTTCAGGTCTGACATCGGCCGACGGCCCGTCGCGACGCCCAGCAAGTAGTCATCCTCGAGCTGGCGCAACGCCGCCGCCTTGCGGTTGTTCGTGTCGGAGATGAGTCCCCAGGTCGGGTCGGGAATCCAGTTCGGCGCAGCCTCTTCCACCCACTTCTGCGCCGCCACCGAGTCACCCGGCACGCCTGGGAAGTAGAACACCGCTTCAGAGGGCTGGTTAAAGTAGTTGATGCCGATCTCCTCCGTCACCGGACCCTGCGGAACCGCCACCGGGTTGCCCTGCGGGTCCTTGGTGTAGTGCCGCCCCTCGATGCCGAAGGTCATGAAGAGGAACTCCTCGCTACCGAACGGAGCGCCGGTGTAGTCCAGCACCCGCAGCAGCTCCTCCAGCCGGGCGCTGTCCTTGCCCACTTTGGCCGGAATGCAGAACTGCCCGAAGAGCGCCTGGCGCTGGAAGATGGCCGGCTTGCCGCCATCGAACCCCATCGGCATCAGGTGGCCGATCTCGACTCCCGGGTGCGCGTTCCGGAAGTTGCCGACCGTGCCTCGACGGCCGAAATGGCTGCCGAAGTTCCCGCCGACCGAAGCGACCTTGTCGCTCAGGAACAGGTCCTCCGCCTGCGGACTCCAGGCCTGGGTCGGCGCGTCCGGGTGGAAGACTCCCGCCTTCCACAGCTTGTTGATGAACTGCACGGCAGGCTCGAGCTCGTCGGACTCGACGTAGTAGACCAGTTTGCCGTCGCTGCCCAGGCGCCAGTTGTTCGGGGCCCGGTACATCATGAGGAACCAGCGGGGGTACATCGCGCCGAGCGCCCACCGCCCGTTGCCGGACAGCGCCTTGAGGAACTCGACCAACTCGTCGGCGTTCTTCGGCTTCGAGGTCATGCCGGCCTTTTCGGCCCAGTCCATCCGGTAGGCGAATCCGGCGTCGGCGATCAGTTGGTTCAGCGGCTTCGGGACGCCGTAGAGGCGGCCCTCGATCGCCGCGTGCTTCCAGGACGCGGTGGGGACCTGGGCCAGGTTCGGAAACTTCTTGACGCCGTCGCCGCCGAGGATGTCGGTCAGGTCGGTGAACGCCCCCTCCTTGAAGGTTCGCACCACGGCTTGGGCGTTCTGCCCGGGCTCGACAAAGACGATGTCGGGCATGTCGCCACTGGCGATCGTGGTCTGTAGTTTCTCGCCGTAGCTCTGATAGGGCGCCAGCGTGGGCCGCAGTTCGCCACCGAGCCGCTTGTTCATCTCCTGCCAGTAAGGGTTGCGGTCCACCGGTGGCGGTGGCGCCGGGAACAGGATCTGGAACGTGGTCACGGGCTTGCCGCTCGTGATGGGCGGGTTCGCCACCGACTTGAACGGCGGGCGCGGGTAGGCGTCATACGCCGGCGCCACGTCGGGGAAGCTGCTGATGGTTGTACCGGGCAGTTCCCGGGGCGGAGTGAACGATGGGAGCTTCAGCTCCCGGCTGCCGCTCGACGCCGAGTCGCCAGCGTCGCCTCCACAGGCACCAAGTACGGTGGAGGCGGTTACGCCAACCCCGACACCCAAGCCCAGGCGGATAATTTGGCGTCGGCTCAAAGGTTCAGCGGGCATGAGAAGACCCTCCTGGTAGTGCGTGGTGAGGTCCGGCGGCCCGAGGGCCGCCGGGTTGTCGCGGACTGGTGATCAGCCCTTGATGGCGCCGGTGAGCACGCCCTTGGTGAAGTAGCGCTGAAGGAAGGGGTAGACCACCAGGACGGGCAGCGTGGAGAGCACCACGATCGCCATCTTGATGGTCTTCGGGGTCACGGTGCGCTCGGTGGTGTTGCCTTGCGCGAGCGCGTCCAGCGGTGTGCCGGTGAGCACGTACTGGTTGAGCACGACCTGGATCGGCCATTTGCTGGTGTCGTTGATGTAGATCATTGCGGTGAAGAAGTCGTTCCAGTAGGCGACGCCATAGAACAGCGCGATGACCGCGATGACCGCCTTGGACAGCGGCAGGACGACTTTGGTCAGGACCTGCCACTCGCTGGCACCGTCCACACGGGCCGCGTCGAGCACCTCCTGCGGCAGCTCCATGAAGAAGTTGCGGATGACGACGAGGTTGAACGCCGAGATGAACCCGGACGTGCTGCCCAGAATCAGCGCGGTGTAGGTGTCGATGAGCCCGAGTGACTTGATGAGCAGGAAGTTCGGGATGATGCCGGCGGAGAACAGCATGGTGAGCAGCGCGAGGTAGAGGATGAACCGCGCGCCCGGCACGTCCTTGGTGCGGGTGAGCCCGTACGCCATGAGCACGGTGAACACCACCGAGAGCGCGGTGCCGGCGAGGGTGATCCCGACGCTTACCTGCAATGCCTGCGGTACGGCGTTGCCGGACAACAGCGTGCGGTACGCGTCGAGCGAGAACTCGGTCGGGAACAGCACGAACCCGGAGGCCGCGGCCCGCGCCGACGCGAAGCTCATGCCGATGACGTAGACGAACGGGTACAACATCACGATGGCGATGAGCAGCAGGACGACCGCCTTGACGAGGCTGACCGCCAGGCTGGGCCGCCCCTCCCAGGCGGGACGGTTCGAGCGACGTCGGCGAGGCTGCACCGGCGCGGGAGCCGGCAGCGTCGCCATCAGAAGACCCCCTGCCCGCTGAAGCGCTTGAGAGCGGCGTTGGCGCCCAGCACGAGCACGGTCCCGATGACTCCCTTGAGCAGCCCGACGGCAGCGGACAATCCCCAATCCCCGCCGACAACCCCGCGGTAGTACACGAACGTGTCGATGACCTGGGCGGCCTCCGCACCGACCGCCTTCTGTTGCAGGATGATCTGTTCGAAGCCGACGGTCAGCACCGTCCCCAGCCGCAGGACCATCAGCAGCGCGATCACGCCGCTGATGCCGGGCAGCGTCACATGCCAGATCCGCCGCCAGGGTCCCGCCCCATCCACCGCCGCCGACTCGTACAGCTGCGGCGAGATCATGGAGATCGCGGCGAAGAAGATGATGGTGTTCCAGCCGATCTCTTTCCAGATGACTTGTGCGGTCACCAGCCACGGGAACGCATCCGGGTTGGTCATCACGTTGACCGGGCCCTGGCCCAGTTCGGCCAGCAGCTGGTTGACCAGGCCGGCGCCGCCCAGCACCTCAGTCCAGATCGACACCACGACCACCCAGCCGATGAAGTGCGGCAAGTAGACGATCGACTGCAGGATGCGCTTGAGCCAGTCGAAGCTGAGGCTGTTGAGCAGCAACGCCAGCGCGATCGGGGCCGGGAACGCGAAGACGATCTGGAGGAAGCTCAGGACCAGTGTGTTCTCCAGGGCGGTGAGGACTTCGCGGTCGGTGAGGAGATCGGTGAAGTTCTGTAGTCCTACCCATGCGCTGTTGGTGAAGCCGAGGAACGGCGAGTAGTCCTGGAAGGCCACCACGTTGCCGAGCAGCGGCACGTACCGGAAGAGCACGAAGAACAACAGCCCTGGCGCGATGAACAGATACATCCAGCGCTCGCGCCAGATCCGCGACCACACCGACCGGCCGGCCAGCCGCCGATCCTCGGGCGTCCCCGCCGGCGCTTCGCCTTTAGGGTTCGGGCGCATCACCTCGGCACCGCGGACCGCGACACCGTCCGCGCCGCCGGTCCGAACACCTAAGCCCCGCACGACCACCACCCTCCCCGGTACGCGGGCCCGTTCACGGCGCGAGCGGCTCGCGGTCCTGCCCGAGACGTTGGCTTATGGAATGCCACCATACACGTCGCGGCAGTAGTGTCAAGAACCAGTAATACCGGCTTCATGTTGCCGAAACGGCCCTGGGCTGGTGGTCCCCCGCATGCCATCAGCCATTACTCCAGCCTGTCGCCGATACGGGACCACCGACGAGCCCGACCTGCTGCGCCGGCGCGTATATGGCCAGCGGATCCAGCCGGCACTCGGTGTTGTGACTGACGAACCCTCGTCAAGGGCTGCCGTCGTGCGTCGTACGGCAGGACGCTCTCGTCCGCTCGAAATGACCGCGGGTGCCGCCGATCGCCGGTGGCGGACTGCCCCAGCTGGCCCAGGCAGACCCGTGCGGTAGTTGGCATGGTGGCATACCAGTAGCAGCAGGGCGGTACTCGGCGGAAATTCACGCCCTTGACAACGTGGTTACAGGATGTATGGTGGCATGCCAAAGCCCGAAGGACGGACGTCCTGGCACTCGGACGGGAGCACCGGTGGCCCCGCCAGCCGCGCACAACGCCACGCTCGGTTAGGGGGTGAGTCCAGATGTCCCCACGAGACCAGGCCAGTGCCTTGACCAGCCGAGGTGGACGCCGAGGCCGGATGCGATGGCGCGTACGTGCGCCCTACCAGCCGTCCAACGTCGACCTCGAGTGGCGGACGTCCACGGACCGCGCCGCCGCATGCCCTCCCCCGTCCTGCGCTCCCCCGTGATCGCCGGCTCCACCACGCGGTCCCAGTGCCCGCCATCATTCCACGGCCCTGGCGAAGCGGTCGCCTCCCGACGACCGGCCACATTGCCCGGACGTTCATCCGCCACCGCCCAAAGAGGAGGTCCGTCCCATGCCCCGACTACAGGTCAGACAACGGGCCGTGCTCAGCGCCCTGGTCGCGTTGATCACCGCGATGGTGTCGGCACTGGTGTTCACCGGGCGAGATGCCTATGGCGACACCCTGGTCATCCAGGACACCAACCAAGGCACCGGCTTGGGCCAGGTGCAGTTCTCCGCCAACTGGAACCTGTGCACGACCACGTGCGGAAAGGCGGCTGACAACAGCTACCGGTGGACCTCGACGGTGGGAGCCTCGGTGACGGTGCGGTTCAGCGGTACCGGGATCCGGCTGTTCGGGGTGAAGGAGCCGTGGTCGAACATTGCCACGGTGTCGATCGATGGTGGCAGTCCGGTGGACGTGGACTTCTACGCCAACCCCGCCACCGCGGCCGTTGTCGAGGTGTATGCCTCGCCGACCTTGGCGGACACCACGCACACCCTGGTACTGACCATGACCAGTCGCCGTAACCCGTCCTCCGGCGGTGGAAGCGCTATCACCTTCGACCGGGCCGAGATCACCACCGGGACCCCGCCCACAAGCCCGCCGCCGACCCTGGTCATCCAGGACACCAACCAAGGCACCGGCTTGGGCCAGGTGCAGTTCTCCGCCAACTGGAACCTGTGCACGACCACGTGCGGAAAGGCGGCTGACAACAGCTACCG
>Ga0310828_1000480_pt1 | contig 40776 bp, 37 predicted proteins | sample WT_ome_3_FD_202242 | JGI IMG/M metagenome (GOLD analysis project Ga0310828, IMG submission 202242) | Sorghum-adapted microbial communities enriched on wild type (WT) sorghum from Joint BioEnergy Institute, Emeryville, California, United... ... | reverse complement strand
CCAACTTATGCAGATTTTCGTTAAAAAATTTGTCTAAATTTGTCGAGTTATGATGTTTTTTCTTCATCACTCTTACTAATTAACACTTCCCGCGGCCGCGAACCTTCATATGGCCCGACAATTTGCCGCGCCTCCATGGCATCGATCAGGCGTGCCGCACGGGCGTAACCGATTCGAAAACGCCGTTGAAGCATGGATACCGATGCAGTCTGCATATCGACGACGAGTTTGACCGCTTCATCAAACAGTTCATCATCAACCTCATCCGGTCCGCCTTCCGGTTCATCATCGGGAATCATATTTTCTTGATATTGCGCTTTTTGTTGAGATATAACGAAATCAACGACTCGCTCAACTTCCTCGTCGGTCAAAAATGCCCCTTGAATCCGCGTGGGCTTGGAAGCTCCGATGGGTAAAAAGAGCATGTCCCCTTTGCCCAGCAATTTCTCAGCGCCAGCGCTGTCAAGAATCGTCCTTGAGTCCGTTTGCGAGGAGACGCTAAAGGCGATCCGCGATGGGATATTGGCTTTAATTACACCAGTGATGACATCGACGGACGGGCGCTGGGTCGCAATAATGAGGTGAATGCCCGCCGCCCGGGCCATCTGAGCGAGACGTGTAATGCCATCTTCCACATCTTTGGAAGCGACCATCATCAGATCAGCCAACTCATCGATAATCACAACAATATACGGCATGAGCGGTTGTTGCTCACCGGTTTCTTCATTGCGTTTTCGAATAATGTTATTATAGCTTTCAAGATTGCGGGTTCCGGTTTCGGAAAACCGTTCATAACGCCGCTCCATCTCTTCTACGACTTTTTTTAATGCAAGAGAAGCTTTTTTCGGGTCTGTGACGACCGGTGTCAATAAATGCGGCACCCCGTTGTAACCGTTTAGCTCAACCATTTTCGGGTCGACCATCAAAAGTTTGACTTCATGCGGTTTTGTTCGCATTAAAATGCTCGTAATGATGCAATTAATGCAGACGCTTTTCCCGCTACCAGTTGCACCGGCAATGAGTAGGTGCGGCATCTTCGCTAGATCAGCCATGATCGGTACGCCGGATATATCCCGTCCGAGCCCGATGGCCAGTTTCGAGCTTTCCCGTTTTGCCTCATCCGAATCCAATACTTCGCGAAGACTGACCATTGCGATTTCTTGATTCGGAACTTCAATGCCGACGGCGGATTTGCCGGGGATCGGCGCTTCAATGCGCACCCCTTTCGCCGCAAGCGCCAAGGCAATATCGTCGCTAAGGCTGACGATGCGGCTGACCTTCACACCGACATCGGGATAAACCTCATATTTCGTCACGGATGGACCGAGATGCACTTTTTTTATCTTCGCCTTGACGCCGAAGCTTTCAAAAGTTCTTTCCAGCTTTTTCACATTTGTCGCGATATGTTTTTTTTCACCGGCCTGAGTTTGTACAGGCGGACGGTTCAATAGATCGATCGGTGGCAAAACATAGGTTTCATTTTCAGGTTCCGAGTGAATTTGAAAGGAGTCGGGAGTCGCTTCTTTTTCCCTTTCCGATTTTACAGAGGTCTGTCCGTTTTGCTCCGTTGGGACTTCACGAATGTTTTCATTAAAGTCATGAATGACTGGCGGCTCCTCTGGCAATGTCGTAAGCTCTGGGTTGTCCATTTCGGTCGGTTCCATTGTAGAAGGCGAGGACGATGCCCTTTTCGCTTGCTGTTGAGCTTTTCGTTTCTCCCAATTCATTTTTTGCCTTTCCCATATCGCCTTATTCGCGGACTTCGTTTTATTCAATAGACGTTCCATACCATCGCGGAGCGAACGGCCGCTGAGTAAAATGATGCCGACGAGGATTAAAATGATCGACATGAACAGCGCACCTTGAGTGCCAAACATGAGAAAGAAAAAAGCAAAACCAACCGCACCGATCATCCCACCGCCTAAGTATTTGGAGGGAATGTCACCGATGATTTGCCCTTTGTAAAGTTCCCAAGTGTTGCGGATGACTGAAGCATCTTGCCACTGGCCGTTTCCGGTTAAGGCTTCAAATAATTTGACATGGGTAAATAAAAGTATCGCAAAAACGAGGAGATATGCCCCTGTCAGCCTTCTTGAAAAAAACGACGGTTGCTTGCGGTGCCATATGTAATAAATCGAGAGTGAAAAAGTGCCTAATAAGATGAGACTCCACCAGTTCCCGGCAAAAAAGCGAGCCAGTTGATAAATGACCCGGCCGACCACACCCATTTTTGCCAGTCCAATACATGTGATGGCAAATAACAAAATGCCCGAGATCTCATAAATGATGGATTGCTTCCACCCCTTATGAGCATGGCGTTTCCGTCTTTTCCTTTTGGCCATAAGGACCACCCTAATCTCATAAAATTAAAGAAGGTTAGCGGGCTAAACGCGGCGCCCGCTTGCTCGTCTACTTATACTCTACATGATGTCTTGCGTTTCTTCAAAGGTAACCTTAGTGCCAAAAAGGTTTTAGCCCGATTTTTTTTCCTGGTTGAAAACGGGCATCGAGAAAGTGGGAGGGATTTGAGCTGATCAAGCGAACAATTTCATACTCTTCCTCATTGACTTGTGCCACTTCAAGAAATGCCCCGCCGATATCTATGGTGCGTCGCTTTTTTTTCTTTTCATCCTCCACCTCCTCCTCACCAAAAATCTGTTCCATCGGTATCAGTGTGTACAATACCATTACTGCATCACCCGATTCACACGTTGTTTTCCGCGCCGTTCCTCAATTAATTGATGGAGTTTACCAAGGGCTTGGGCGACGCCGCCGACTTCATCAATCAGCCCGTATTCTACCGCTTGCCTGCCGACGACATTTGTCCCCACATCGGTCGTGAGACTTGCCTTGCTGTACATCAGCTCCTTAAATTTCTCTTCTGAAATATGGGAATGCTCGACAACAAAACGGGTGATGCGCTCTTGAATTTTTTCAATGTAATCAAAACTTTGCGGGACACCGATAACGAGACCGCTCAACCTCACCGGATGAATCAACATCGTTGCACTTTCGGCGATAAATGAATAGTCGGCAGAAACGGCGATCGGCACCCCTATGGAATGCCCTCCACCGATGACAAGAGCGACCGTCGGTTTTGAAAGCGTTGAAATCATTTCCGCGATGGCTAGCCCTGCTTCCACATCGCCACCAACGGTGTTTAACATCACCAATAAACCCTCGATTTTTTCATTTTGTTCGATGGCAATAATTTGTGGGATCAAATGTTCATATTTGGTCGTTTTGTTTTTTGGCGGGAGGGCGAGATGCCCTTCGATTTGACCGATAATCGTCAAACAGTGAATATTGCTTTCGGCTGCGGCAACATTCGTTTGACCCAATTTTTGTATTTGCTCCATAAGCGTATTTTGTTGTTGATTTTCTTGAGTTTCTTGTTGTTCTTGTTGTTCTTCCATTTCGTTGGACATATATGCCATCCTTTCCTGCATCTATGGTTAAGACTTGTTTTAGTATTTGAATGACAACGGTTTTTGATGCAGGTGCGATGCAAAAGAACGACTCGTCAACGTTAAATGATTTTTCAAAAGCCGCCGCAAAGCCTATATGGCACTTAAGCTAGCTTGACAAGATGTTCTCTTTCCTTACTTATATAAAAAAGACGATGCCCGTAGACATCGTCTTCCATGTTATATTTCCATAATGATTGGCAAAATCATTGGGCGGCGTTTCGTTTTTTCATAAAGATAGCGGTTTAAGCTGTCGCGGATGCCGTTTTTCAACGAAGACCATTCGGAAACATTCTGTGTCAGAGATTTCGACAACACTTCCCTTACAATACGGATGGCATCTTCAATCAAGGCTTCGGATTCTCTGACATAGACGAAACCGCGGGTGATGATCTCCGGTCCCGACAAAATTTTCTTGCTTTGTTTTCCAATTGTGACGACAACGATTAACGTTCCGTCTTCGGCAAGAAGCCGGCGATCGCGTAAAACAATGTTGCCGACATCGCCAACACCGAGTCCATCCACGAGCACCTGTCCAGCCGGAACTTTTTCCGTCTCACGCGCCACACCATCCGAAAACTCGACAACATCACCTTTATCCAGCAGAAAAATATGATGTAATGGCATGCCAGTTGAGGCCGCAATATCCATATGCGCTTTTAACAGACGAAATTCCCCATGAATCGGAATTAAATATTTCGGCCTTACCAGTTCTATCATCAATTTCAAATCTTCTTGGGATGCGTGCCCGGAAACGTGAACATCGTCTCCATAAACGACTGTAACGCCAAGGCGCATCAGCGCATCAATCGCTTTGGTCACATCCTTCTCATCTGCCGGTGTTGCTGATGATGCATAGATAAATAAATCATTAGCTTTGGCACTAATCCGTTTGTGCGTATGAGCAGAAATCCGCATTAACGGTGACATCGGATCACCGGTTTGACCGGCAGAAATGATGCAGATTTCACGATCTGGTCGCTTATCGATCTTATCTAAATTGATAAACGCGTTTTTGGGGATGTGTAAATACCCTAATTTTGACGCCAGTCCGATAATTCGTTCCAAATATCTGCCGTCCAAAGCTATTTTTCGGTTTGTCTGAACGGCTGCGTTTATCACTTGTTGAATGCGATGGATATTGGAAGCGTAAAGGGCCGTGATGACTCTACCTTCCGCAAAATAAAAATAGTCTTCCAGTCGCGGGCCGATCACGGATTCAGACGGAGTATTCCCCGGACGATCGGCATTTTTGCTGTCGCTTAATAAGCAGAGCACACCTTCATCGCCGATCCGAGCTAATTTACTTAAATCAAATTTCACGCCATCAACGGGCGTATAATCAAATTTAAAATCGCCGGTATGAACGACAGCCCCTTGAGATGTATGAAAGGCAATGCCGATGGAATCAGGCACACTATGGTTGGTTTTAAAAAATGAGATGCGGTGCCCACCGATCGTCACATCTTTATTTGGATCGATCGTCACCATCATCGGCTTTTTCGTCATTTGCGCCTCTTTAAAAATCAGCTCAAGAAGCTGTAGCGTAAACAACGTTCCGTACACCGGTGCTTTTATTTTCCTGATCAAATAAGGCAGGCCCCCGATATGTGCCTGGTGGGCATGAGTCAGAAAAATCGCTTTAATGCGGTCCTTATTTTGCTCAAGGTAAGTCGTATCCGGAATAACGCTATCCACGCCGAGCATTTCATCTTTTGGGTGCATTAACCCCGCATCCACAATGAAAATATCACCGTTCAACTCAATAACGGTCATATTACTGCCAATTTCGCCAACGCCGCCCATCGCATAAACCCTGATTTTTTCATCAGTCGTCTGCAATGAGCATTCCTCCCAGTATTCAATTTTTATAGAACGATCGATTCACCCGTACCAATCATTGGTCTTATTATAACCGAATCAGCGCTCCTTTCACAAGACCAAACGGGATAATTAGCTTAAAAGACGATCCCATCCATAGATTCTCCCAAAAAACAAAAAATAAAAAGAGGGTGACAACGTCCCCTCTTTTAACTGTTTTCTTGGTAGCGCGAAAAAACGCGCTCTAATTCGCTTTTTTCCCCAGCAGTCAGCGGAACCAGCGGCAGCCGGACATCGCCAACTTCCACGCCGATTTTGTTTAACAGCGCCTTGGTGGGCGCAGGGCTCGGCTGGGCAAACAATTGGCGCATGATCGGCAGTAATTGGCGGTGAAGGTCTGCGGCTTGTTTAATATTACCCGTTAAATACGCCTCAATCATCTGCGCCATTTCTCGCCCGACGACGTGAGAGGCGACCGATATCACCCCATAACCGCCAATCGCCAAAATCGGTAAGGTAATCCCGTCATCACCGCTGTATACGACAAAATCATCGGGTGTCCGTTCGATAATTTCAGCCACTTGATCCAAGTTGCCGCTCGCTTCTTTGACACAAACGATGTTGTCGATCTCTGAGAGTTTGACAATGGTGTCTGCCGTCACATTGACATTTGAACGGGATGGGATATTGTAAATCATAACGGGCAAATGCACGGATTCGCTAACGGCTTTGAAATGCTGGTACAGCCCTTCTTGATTTGGTTTGTTGTAATAGGGGGCGACGAGCATGACGCCATCGACGCCGATTTTTTCCGCCTCTTTCGTTAGTTCAATCGTGGTTTTCGTATTGTTCGAACCCGTTCCAGCAATAACCGGCACTCTTCCAGCTGAAGCTTCGATCACTTCCGCAAATAAGGTCAATTTTTCCTCATGGCTGAGTGTCGGCGATTCCCCGGTCGTTCCCGCAACGACCAAACCTTCTGTACCATGGTCTATTAAATGATCGACTAATTTTTTTATTCGATTCGCATCTAACGCGCCATGATCATCAAAGGGGGTCACCATTGCCGTTAATAATCGACCAAAAACCATAAAGAGTTCCTCCTTAGTCACCGTAAAAAGTGACAGTGAGATTAACGCTCTGAAATCGACCTTTTACACTAAATTAATAGTTGTAGGTTTTCTCGACTTCTTCCTTTTCAAGTTCAAACGTTTTGTGCAAGGCATTGACCGCAGCCTTTAAATGCTTTTGATGAATTAATACCCAAATGGTCGTATGCGAATCGGCCGATTGTAAAATTTGAATGCCCAAATCGGTTAAGGCGCTGACGATTTTCGCCATGACCCCCGGCACTCCAGCGATCCCAGCACCGACCGCGGAAACCTTTGCACAACCGCGATGACATTCAGGTTGATAACCGAGTTGTTTCAGTGCGTCAAGTGCCCGATCCGTGACATGGTCGCTGACCGTATAGACGATTTCTTGCGGGCTGATATTGAAAAAGTCCACACTGATATGTTCTTGAGCCATTGCTTTAAAAACCTTCGCCTGGAAATCAAACTCTCCTTCTCCGGCCTTCACTTTTATCTGTGTCACATTATCCATGTATGTGATCCCGGTGATCAACCGCTCTTGAACATCGCGACCGCGGTTGATTTTTTTAATGGACGTCACAAGCGTCCCAGGATGGTCCGTATAGGTAGAGCGAATGCGCAGCGGCACTTTGGCGTTCATCGCAATTTCCACCGCTCTTGGGTGGATGACCTTTGCCCCTTGATACGCCATATTGCACACTTCAGTATACGTCATGACTTGCAGTTTGCGCGCATTGGCCACAATGCGGGGGTCCGCTGTCATGACGCCATCCACATCGGTAAAAATATCAATCCATTCCGCATTGAGGGCCGCCCCTAAAGCGGCAGCCGAAGTATCACTACCGCCGCGGCCGATTGTTGTGATTTCACCGGTTTTGGTTTGCCCCTGAAAACCAGCGACAACGACGCAATCAAGGGTTTTCAGCGCCTGGCGGAGGCGTTCCGTTTTCATTTCAATAATTTTGGCGTTGGTATGATTTTCACTCGTTCGAAAACCGGCCTGACCACCCGTATAGGCTTCGGTTTTGAGGTGGTAAGAACGGAGCAAATTGGAAAAAACGACAGCGGAAATGGTTTCGCCGCAGGATAAAAGCAAATCCACTTCCCGCTTGCTCGCTCTTTCCGTTTGGATTAAGTCGAGTAGTGTATCAGTGGCGTAGGGATCGCCTTTTCTTCCCATCGCCGATACAACTACGACGACTTTATAGCCTTCTTTGACGGCTTTTCGGACGTGCTCCGCTGCGCGCTTTCGTCCCTCTTCATTTTGTACAGATGTGCCGCCAAATTTCTGGACAATAATTTTCATGATCATCCTACCTTTTAAACACGAATCAATCCTAATTCAACTAAACTTTCAGCTATTTGTACCGAATTCCATGCCGCACCTTTTAACAAGTTATCTGAGACAATCCAGAGGTGCAAACCGTTTTCTACATCAGGATCTTTTCGAATGCGCCCGACAAAAACATCCTTTTTGCCAACCGCATCGATGGGCATCGGGTATAATTGACGGGAAGGATCGTCTGCGACAGTCACTCCTGGTGCAGAAGCCAAAATCTCCCTAACCGTTGCGACATCCGGGATGATGTCATTTGTTTCAATATATACAGATTCAGCATGGCCGGTGATAATGGGCAGCCGGACGCACGTTGCGGCAACCGCGATTTCATCGTCTCCCATAATTTTTTTCGTTTCATTAATCATTTTTATTTCCTCAAATGTAAACAAATTATCTTGAAAGACATCGATTTGCGGAATCGCATTGAAAGCAATAGAGTAATGCTTCTCGGCGCCTTTTACCGGCAGGATTTCAGGTTTTGGCGGCTCTTGATTTAACGCGCGTAGCGTTTCCTTCTTCAATTCCTCAATAGCTGATTGCCCGGCCCCGCTGACGGCTTGATAAGTCGATACGATGATGCGCTTTAGACCGTACGCTTGACGGAGCGGCTCTAATGCCGTCACCATTTGAATCGTCGAACAATTTGGATTGGCAATAATACCATGATGTTGCTTTAGCGAATCCACATTGACCTCAGGCACAACAAGCGGCGTGTTGGGATCCATGCGAAAAGCGCTTGTATTATCTATGACAACAGCCCCTCTCTTTACAGCTTCTGGGGCGAGTTGTTTTGAAACTGACCCTCCGGCACTGAATAAGGCAATATCAATCCCTTCGAAAGATTCGGGAAGTGCTTCTTCGACCGTAATAGGTTGACCTTTATAGGTCAAGGTCACTCCAGCCGAGCGCTTCGACGCGAGCAACTTTACTTGTTTTATAGGAAGGCTCGTTTCTTCGACTAAGCGCAACATCTGGCTACCAACAGCACCCGTCGCGCCTACTATGGCTACAGCTAATCCGTTTTCGATTGTCAACGGGATTCCTCCTCAACTCATCATAATGGAGGGAGAAACGATGCCGTTTCTCCCCGTACCTGTACCTATTTTATCATATACACGCAACGATGACATCGTTATTGTCAATCACGGAATTTTTCAACCAAAAGCGGTTGGAGTTGCTCACCGTTGATCGCGGAAACAACGGTATCACACATCGCTTCCATTCTTGCAACAAGCGAGGTCGGCTTTTTGAACGGATCATCTTGGCCGAAGGGAATAAAGTAGACGTGTTTGGCCACTAATAATTTGGCAATATTTACGGCATTCAAGCCCAATGCATCATTTGTTGAAATACCGAGGACGACCGGTCTGCGATTGCGGAGCGTCGCTTTGGCGGCCATAAGAGGGGGTGAGTCCGTCATTGCATTAGCGAATTTACTTAAAGAGTTGCCGGTCAGCGGCGCGATGACCATGCAATCAAGAGGTGTCTTTGGTCCAAACGGTTCAGCCTTGACAATGGAATCAATGACCTCATGGCCAGTGATTTCCTCGACTTTTTTAACCCAATCTCTCCCATCACCGAACTTCGTGACTGTATTTTTGACCGTATACGTGACAAACGCCGTCACTTTGGCCCCTTCATCGATTAAGGTTTGGATTTGCGGTACCACTTGGTCATAGGTGCAATGCGACCCTGTTAACCCAAAACCAATATGTTTTCCTTTCAATCGCATCCTTTAATCTCCCTCCACAACAAATTCTTCAAGAAGCAGTTCGCTTAAGACATTCGCAATAATGCGACCGGCCGTTTTCGGAGCGACAATTCCGGGGAGGCTTGGTGCTAAAATCGCCTTAATGCCGCGCTTTTCGGCATATCTAAAGTCTGTTCCCCCCGGTTTAGAAGCAATGTCGACAATTAACGCTTGCGGCGGCATATGGGCGAGCACGCGGCCGGTTAAGATTTTGGCGGGAACGGTGTTGATACACACGTCAATGTCAGAGACATGATGTTCCAAATCTTTAATATAAAAGGGTGTCATGCCCATTTCCGTGATTCTGGCGATGTGCTCACGTTTCCTCGCACCTACTTTTACATGAGCCCCGAGAGCATGGAATGTCCGCGCCAGTGTCATCCCCGTACGCCCAAGGCCGAGGATGGCGACACGTGATTGATGGATGGTAATATCCGTATTTTGAATGACGAGCATTAACGTCCCCTCAACGGTCGGAACGGAGTTATAAATCGCCAAATCATCTCTTTCAAACAATTTGACAAGCTCGCGGTTTACATGGCGGGAAACACGTTCAAGATACGGTGTGCTGATGCCTGTGTATACAATGCAATGTTCGGGCGTTTTTTCGAGCCACTCTTCTGTTAAACGCACGACGTGATCGCTGAAGATGGCCTCGACGACCCCCTCTTCGTTCGCTCCGCTAACCGGCAATACAATGGCATCAACGGTTGCCGGGTTGATGTCTTCCAAATCAACCTTGGCGGCACCTGTAAAATATTGATCCAATTGATCAAAGCCAACGAGGGATATTTTGGCATCGAGTTCATTTAACTTGCGTATGACTTCAAGATATCTGGCATCGCCACCCATGATGACAATGTGTACATCCGTCAGCATTTGACTTCTCCCCTTTTTCGTACAAATCGGCTGATCGAAAGAATGATGGGTAAATGCCTAGGTTTATAGTATGTATGGGGATGGTATATGGTGAAAAAATCCATGAGGCAAAAAACTTGGCTCTCCAAGCCATTGGGTGTTTGGCAGAGCCTTTCGTTGCCCTTTAGTTAACCTGTAAATACATACGAATAAAAAAAGCTGTCTTCCAGTTCCGTGGCGGGAACTTGTGAAGACAGCTTTGTTATAAACGGTTTATCCTGTAATGAAAACGGTTTTCGAGGCTGCACAAGTCATTCAAGACCAGCGCTTATCTATAATCAAGCGGACAATGACTTCGGCAATTCTCCATAAGGACTAATGACGGAACACGAAAATTCATCGGTAAAAATATCCCGAGCGACACGATGAACATCATCCAATGTTACCGCATCAATCGCTTTTACAATCTCGTCAAGTGAACGATGCCGCTCAAGCAACAATTCGTTTTTGGCATTGCGACTCATGCGACTTGAGGTGCTCTCAAGACTTAACATCATATTGCCTTTTAGCTGTTCCTTACTGTTATGCAACTCTTTCTCTGTAATGCCAGATTCTAAGGTGCCCCGAATCGTATGGAAAATCGTCTCGTAAAGGGCATCGACTTGGTCGGCAGCGGTTCCGCCATAGATTGTTAACAGACCACTATCACGATAAGCGGTATGATAGGAATAAATGGAATAAGCTAAGCCCCGTTCTTCCCTGACTTCCTGGAATAAGCGACTGCTCATGCTTCCACCGAGAATGTTATTCATGACAATCAACGGGTAAATGTTTTCATCGCCGATTGGGAACCCTTTAAATCCAAGACATAGATGGGCTTGCTCGGTTTCCTTTTTCTTGGCGATTTTTCCAGGATGAAATTCAGGTTTGACATAAGGTTGTTCAGAACGAACGGCACGATAGTCAGAAAATACAGCGCCAGCTTTTTCAATAAATCTTTCATCGACATTACCAGCAACAGAAACAACAATATTTTCAGGCAAATAATGACCGGCCATATGATTCCGCAGCACATCAGGCGCAAACGTTTCTAAGGAAGTTTGTGTACCGAGGATGGGAAAACCGAGCGGATGATGACCAAAACTCGCTTGACTTAACAAATCATGCACTCGGTCATCCGGTGTATCCTCATACATCTTGATTTCTTCAAATACCACTTGCTTTTCCTTTTGCAGTTCCGTTTCATCAAAAGTGGAATGAAACAGCATGTCGGCTAAAATCTCAATCGCGTAGTCGGCATGTTCATCCAATACGCGAGCGTACAAACATGTATATTCCTTAGAGGTAAAGGCGTTCACTTGGCCGCCAATTCGGTCAAAGCTTTCGGCAATTTCCCTAGCATTGCGCGTTTCTGTCCCTTTAAATAACATATGTTCAATAAAGTGGGAGATGCCGTTGTTTTTTTCGTTTTCATCACGGGAACCGGTGCCAATCCATAAACCGATCGTTACAGAGCGCACCGTTGGAATTTTTTCCAATACAAGGCGAATGCCGTTAGGGTACGTATGGTTAATTATCAAATTCCTTTCCTCCTAGTTGCCGGACCATGCTTTCCGCTAAAAGGTGACCCTTTTACGAAAGGCACGAGATGACTTTTTCCTAAAAAATACTATAGCATGATTCCCTTCTCGTGCACAACGAATTGTCAGACCCTAGGCATCAAGTTTTTGTCGAATCAATCGCTTTTGTCGATGGACAATCGCCCTCATTCTCACCACAACAGCACGGACGGCAGCACAGCATTAAAAATCGTTTCCGAAAACGCGCTTTTCACTTAAGAGCTCTGAGACGGTCCCAAGCTGATACCCACGGTTTTTAATATCTAAAATAAGTCGGCTGAGCCCTTCTGCGGCCGAATCCGTTGGATGCATGAGAATCATCGAACCAGGTCCGATTTGACTGACGACGCGACGCACCATCTCATAGGGTTCCGGATGTTTCCAATCGATGGTATCGACCGTCCACAAGATCGTCGACATGTTCAGCGAATCGGCGACCTCAACAGTGGTCTGTGTGTAACTCCCGGACGGCGGTGCAAACCATTTTGGCACGACGCCGAGCGTTGCCTTGATGACTTGATTTGTTTTATAAAGTTGGTCACGGGTTTCTTTGGCCGACTTTCTTGCCAAATCAGGATGATTGTAGGCATGATTGCCGATTTCATGCCCTTCTTCGATAATCATCATGGCTAGGTCCGGATGTTTCTTTGTCCAACTGCCATCGAGAAAAAACGTCGCTTTAACTTGATACTTATCCAATGTTTTAAGCATTTGCGGCAAATATTCATCACCCCAGGCAACGTTGATGAGGAGAGCGACCATGTTTTTCTTCGGATTGCCCCGATAGATCGGGGCGGGCGGCAAATCTTTGAGATGCACCTTAGGGGCCACTTCCTCATAAACGACTAGGTCTGGGCGAAACACGCCTTTTGAGCGCATCTTTTTATATGACGCATCGACATTGACGCGAAGACCATTATAGCCGGGAATGGCCTTCCAAACCCGGTCAATGCGCGCGTTTTCAGGAGCCACGTCGTGTTCCTTCGCATACGCCTCGATTTTTTTATATAAAGGATCTTTTTTCGCGGTAGCCAATGTGATGGTCGAAGATTCCGGTACAAACTGTGATAAATAAAAATCTTCGTAATCTTTCAGTGATGTAAAGACAAACACGCTAATCCCAACAAATAAAAGCGTTGTGAGAACACCTTTAAACACATAAAATCCCCCCGTGCCGGATGGACGAACTGTTTATATACATAAATCTATGCACTGAGGGGAAGGGCTTAGAACAAGCTGTCTGGAACTACAGAGCGGTCGCAAACATAAAAGACGCAAAAATATAAAAGGGTCATGCCGTGCGGGGTGCCCCGCCGAAATGACCTTTCCTTCGTCAGTAGTGTTTTAAATTAAGCTTTGACTTCCTTTTCTTGTTGATTGGCCATCGCTTGCTTGCGCGAGAGTTTCACACGTCCTTGTTTGTCAATGTCAATGACTTTTACGAGGATCTCATCGCCAATTTGCACGACGTCCTCCACTTTGGCTACGCGTTTATTATCAAGTTCCGATATGTGAACAAGGCCGTCTTTACCGTTGAAAATTTCAACAAACGCGCCGAATTTTTCAATCCGTTTGACTTTACCAACGTAAATATCACCGATTTTAACGACCCGAACGATATCTTCAATAATGCTTTTCGCTTTTTCATTCATTTCCGTATTAGAGGAAGCAATATAGATCGTGCCATCCTGCTCAATATCGATTTTGACACCGGTCTCATCGATGATCCGATTGATCACTTTTCCACTAGGCCCAATGACTTCACGAATCTTTTCAGGGTCAATGGTCATCGTTAAAATTTTTGGCGCATAAGGCGACAATTCACGGCGCGGCTCAGAGATTGTTTCCATCATATGTTTCAAAATGGTCATACGCCCTTCACGGGCTTGTTTGAGCGCTGTTTCTAAAATGTCGCGGTTAATACCCGAAATTTTTATATCCATCTGTAAAGCCGTGACGCCTTTTTCGGTTCCAGCTACTTTAAAATCCATGTCGCCAAGCGCATCTTCCATGCCCTGGATGTCGGTCAAAACGACCACTTCATCCCCGTATTTCACCAAACCCATGGCGATGCCTGCAACCGGAGCTTTAATCGGCACCCCAGCATCCATCATGGCTAAAGTGCTAGCGCAGATGCTCGCCTGTGATGTAGACCCATTGGACTCGAGCACTTCCGAGACTAGGCGAATCGTATAAGGGAATGCATTTTCATCCGGTATGACCGGCTCAAGGGCGCGTTCCCCAAGTGCACCATGACCGATTTCACGACGGCCCGGGCCCCGCATCGGACGGGCTTCCCCGACACTAAAAGGTGGGAAGTTATAATGATGCATGAAGCGTTTGGATTCTTCAGTATCCAATCCATCCAGGATTTGCACATCGCCGAGTGCGCCAAGTGTGCAAACGCTTAAAGCTTGAGTTTGTCCCCTTGTAAACAATCCTGAACCATGTGTTCTTGGCAAGATGCCGACCGATGAAGACAACGGGCGGATTTCGTTAATGCGGCGGCCATCTGGGCGTATGCCATCAACGACAATGGAGCGCCGAACTTCCTCTTTAACGATTTGATGAAGCACATCATTAATTTGGTCAAGTTGTTCGGAATAAGCCTCGTCTTCTTCATAACGGGCCAATATTTCCGATTTCACGCGGTCAATGGCCTCTTCTCGCTCCTGTTTATCCTTCGTGAGAATCGCTTCTTTTAATTTATCGGTCGCTTCTTCACGGATTTTGGCGGCAAGCGTTTCGTCAGGAACAAATAACTCCACTTCCATCTTTTCCTTGCCAACCTCAGCGACAATTTGTTCTTGAAAGGCAATTAATTTTTTGATTTCTTCATGGCCAAAGAGGATGGCATCAAGCATGACCTCTTCCGGAACTTCTTTGGCACCAGCTTCAACCATATTAATGGCCTCTTTTGTGCCGGCGACAGTAAGGTGGATATCGCTTTTTTCCGCTTGTTCAACGGTCGGATTGATGACAAACTCGCCATCCACACGGCCGACAACCACCCCGGCAATAGGTCCATCAAAAGGAATATCTGAAATACAAAGCGCTAGTGATGAGCCGATCATCGCCGCCATTTCGGATGAACAATCTTGATCGACACTCATGACCATGCTGACGATTTGCACTTCATTGCGGAACCCTTCTTCAAAAAGAGGGCGAATCGGCCGGTCGATCAAGCGGCTGGCAAGAATCGCTTTTTCACTTGGCCTTCCTTCCCTTTTTATAAAACCGCCCGGAATTTTCCCGACCGCATATAACCGTTCTTCGTAATTAACGGTCAGCGGGAAAAATGGTAAATCCTTCGCATCTTTTGAAGCGGTTGCCGTCGACAACACGACAGTATCTCCATATCGGACTAAGACGGCGCCGTTTGCCTGTTTGGCCAGTTCTCCGATCTCAAACGTCAACGGCCGGCCAGCCCAGTCCATGGTGTAGACTTTTTTCTGTTGATCCATGTGTTTTCGGAAACTCCTTCCATAAAACTGATCACAAATCCTAGCTTGGATAAGACGTAACCAATGTAGCTTCCTTAACGGATAGCAAAATCCCAAGGAATATATGATATGCAAAAGATCTCGTGGTATCCATAGTATGTAATAAACTTGGCGGTTTTAAAAGATTGTGATGCATAAAGAAACTCAGCTCAGCCAAGCACTTCAAAGCAAAGGCATGGTTGTCATTGACATTTTGCCAGCCTTTTAAACGTTTTATTTTCTTACCAGTACAAAAAAGCGGGAAAAAAATCCCGCTCTTTTTGCCTATCGGCGCAAACCGAGTTTATGAATCAAATTGCGATAACGCGTAACATCGTTTTCGCGCAGATACGTCAGCAGATTTCTCCGCTTACCGACCATTTTTAAAAGGCCGCGGCGCGAAGCGTGATCCTTCTTATGAATGCGCAAATGCTCGTTCAATTGATTGATTTGTTCCGTCAGGATCGCCACTTGTACTTCCGGAGAACCGGTATCGCCTTCATGAATGGCAAATTCTTTAACGATTTCATTTTTGCGTTCTTTCGTTAAAGCCATCCTTTTCACCTCCTAATTGAATCCCCGTCAGCCCAGCAAGCGTCGGTGAATCGGCATGCCGCGCTGCGGTTAATACATACAATAGCATACAACTTTTTTCGGCAAAAAACAAGACAATGGATGAAATGATCGATAAAGACTGTCAGATTTCGGCTAAGCCTCTTGAAAATAACGCTTGGCCGCTTCAATATCGCGGTGCATTTGTTGGACGAGATCCTCGCTCCGATCAAATTTCTTATCGTCGCGGAGCCGTTTCAGCCATTCAACTGTCACCGTTTCCCCATAAATCGTCCGATGAAAATCAAAAAGGAAGACTTCCACGACTGGTTGTTCGTTGTCATAGTATGTCGGCCGCGTACCAATATACCCGGCACCTTGGTAAACCTCATCATCTAACATCAAGCGGACGGCATAAATGCCTCTTTCTGGGAACACATAGGGATCAAGCGTCTTAATATTCGCTGTTGGAAAGCCGAGCGTATTGCCGCGCTTATCGCCGTGCACGACCATGCCTTTAATGCGGTAAGGGCGGCCAAGAAGCGGTCTTGCGCTTTCTACATCTCCAGATTGGATGAGCTCTCTGATTTTTGTCGTACTAACTTTCTCATTAAAAAGAGTCACTTTTGGAATGACCGTGACCGTGAACATATTCCGGGAATGTTCTTTCATGGTTTCCATATTGCCTTGAGCCATTCGGCCATATGTGTAGTCAAAGCCGGCGACAACATGTTTCACATTTAATCCGATGACATAACGATCAATAAAGTCCTGCGGCGACATCCGGCTCAAGTCATGGTCAAATTTAACAAAATAAACGATATCAACACCAAGCTGCTTCATCAATATGGCTTTTTCTTCTGGCGGGGTTAAGTAGTCATCCCTTTTACTCATATGTTTTAATACGACGGAGGGATGCGGATGAAAGGTCATCACCGCCGCTTTCATACCATGATCTCGAGCGATTTTCACAGCAGTTTGAATCACTTTCTGATGGCCGATGTGAACACCGTCAAAATAGCCTAAGGCCAAAACCAGTTGGTCGGGACGATTTTTTTTGGGCGGTTGCGTCAAGTGGATGACTTCCATGGCGAAACCCACCTCACTTTCTCTCAGGTCTCGTAAGCGAATTGGTTCTAGTTTACGACGAATACCTTTTCAGGTTTGATCACATCCGGTCTTTCGGGATGTACTTGATAAATGGCAAGGCAAACACCCTTTTTATTATAAACCGCCATGCGTTTGTTTTGAAAGTTTTTCGGTAATGGTAGCACTTTTCCATGCTTGATATCCGCTTCCGTTTTTTCATCGACGATCCAAGATGGAAAAGTCGTTAGCGCCTCCCCAATCGAAACCATCAAGGCACTGACCGTACCACTTGCCACCGCTTCTTCAATCTCTTTGAAAGTTAAGCAGTCGGCAAGCTGAAAAGCACCCGAACGCGTGCGTGTTAAAGATTCCATATGTGCTGGAACCCCTAAGGCTTGACCGATATCGACGGTTAATGTCCGTATGTAAGTACCTTTGCTACACTCCACGACAAAAGGGATGCGTTCCTGAAATTGCTCATCATCGGAAGCGAGCTCCAAGCGATGAATGGTCACTTTTCGTCGCGGTCGCTCTACCGTTATCCCTTCGCGAGCATATTCATAAAGCCTTTTGCCACGCACCTTCACGGCAGAATAAAGCGGGGGGATTTGTTCGATCTCACCGATAAAACGCTGGAACACTTGTTCAATTTCCGAACGATGCCACCCTTTTTGTATCGGGACTTCTTCAACGATGTCGCCCGAGGCATCTTCTGTGGTCGTCGATTGGCCGAGTTTTATGACACCCCGATATGTCTTGCCATCTTCCGATAAATATTCGGCGATTTTCGTGGCTTTCCCGATGCACATCGGTAGCACCCCGTCGACATCCGGATCCAATGTTCCGGTATGGCCGATCTTTTTCGTCTTTAAAATCTTTCTGAGCTTGTTGACACAGTCATGAGAAGTCATGCCTTTAGGTTTATAAAGCGGGATGACACCGGTTAAATCGTCCATCTGATCCCTCCTTGGCTCTGCTTTTAGTCTCTTAGACGCAAAGAAGCTCGGCTCTCCGCGGCATCAAAAAAACCTTCATGTTTTTTAATACCCGGAATAGAGCCGAGAGTCTTGATTAATCCTCATTTCGCTTTAAGTCATGAAGAATTTTGTTAATCCGATTGCCATATTCAACGGATTCATCGATTTTAAAATCGAGTTCTGGCGTCTTTCTGAGTCGGATGCGTTTGCCGATTTCGGAGCGAATAAAACCTTTTGCTTGGCTAAGCCCTTCCAACGTTTCGGCGATCTTTTCTTCTCCACCGAGCACCGTAATATAGGCTGTTGCCTGTTGAAGGTCTCCGGTCACATCCACCCCTGTGACCGTGACAAAGCCGATGCGCGGGTCCTTAATGCGATTGCTGATAATATCGCTTAGTTCTTTTTTCATCTGTTCGGCCACCCGGCCGATGCGATAATTGGCCATTTCTTGATCCACCTCGATTCAAAGCCATTCCCAAGTGCTCTTAGCACAGTCCAATTCTTCGTTTTGATCAATCAACGTGAGCACTTGGCGCAGTTCGTTTTCAGCTACGGTCTTAGATGAGGCGACCGTGACAAAAGCGAGCTCGGCGCGTTGCCAAACATCTTGAAAGCCGATTTCGGATGCGGCAACGTTAAACCGATTTTTGGCACGCGCTAAGACGCTTTGTATCACCGAGCGTTTATTTTTTAAAGATTGGGCATTATAAAGGATGCATTCACACCGCAAAAGGCCGATGATCATCGCTTCACTTCTTCCATCACGAACGCTTCCATCACATCACCCTCTTTAATATCATTGAAATTTTCAAGGGTAATGCCGCACTCATAACCCGCAGCAACTTCTTTCACATCATCTTTGAAGCGTTTTAAGGTGTCCACTTTGCCTTCGTAAATGACTATGCCGTCGCGAATGAGACGGATGCCAGCATCGCGGCTGACTTTACCGTCTGTCACGTAACAACCTGCAATGGTACCGATTTTAGAAACTTTAAAGGTCGTGCGCACTTCGATTTGACCGATGACTTTCTCAACATATTCAGGATCAAGCATTCCTTTCATCGCGGCTTCCATTTCATCGATCGCATCATAAATGACGCGGTACAAGCGAATCTCAACCCGCTCTGTTTCTGCGGTCTTTTTGGCATTGGCATCTGGACGCACGTTGAAACCAATTATGATGGCATTGGATGCCGAAGCCAAAATGATATCGGATTCCGTGATCGCTCCGACACCAGTATGAATGATGTTGACGCGCACGCCTTCCACATCGATTTTTTGCAAGGCGCCGCTAACGGCCTCAACCGATCCTTGAACATCGGCCTTCACAATGACGTTAATTTCTTTGATATGACCTTCTTGGATTTTTTGGAAGAGATCATCTAAGCTGACCTTCGATGACTCATGGCGTTCGGCAATGCGCTGTTTTTCGGCACGCGCTTCACCGATTTGTCGAGCCTTTTTCTCATCTTCGAACACCATAAACGGGTCACCAGCATTTGGCACATCATTTAAGCCGGTAATTTCCACTGGTGTCGATGGCGGCGCAGATTTTACCCGGCGCCCAAGGTCGTTGACCATGGCCCGTACACGGCCATACGTATTGCCGACAACAATCGGATCGCCGACATTTAATGTCCCGTTTTGCACGAGCAAGGTCGCCACAGGTCCGCGGCCTTTATCTAATTCGGCTTCAATGACCGATCCTGTCGCTCTGCAATCGACATTTGCTTTATAGTCTTCGACTTCAGCAACAAGCAAGATCATTTCCAGCAGTTCATCGATGCCTTCGCCTTTTAATGCCGAGAGTTTAACAAAAATCGTGTCGCCACCCCATTCTTCCGGTATCAATCCATGCTCTGTCAGTTCTTGCATGACGCGGTCGGGATTGGCATTTTCTTTATCGATTTTGTTCACGGCGACGATGATTGGGACATTGGCCGCCTTGGCGTGGTTGATCGCTTCGACGGTTTGCGGCATGACGCCATCATCTGCTGCAACAACTAAAACAGTAATATCCGTGATTTGTGCTCCACGGGCGCGCATCGTCGTAAACGCGGCATGTCCCGGGGTATCGAGGAAAGTGATTTTTTTCCCTTCATGAGTCACTTGGTAAGCGCCGATATGCTGTGTAATGCCGCCAGCCTCACCTTCAGTGACGCGTGTATGGCGAATGGAATCAAGCAAGGTCGTTTTGCCGTGGTCGACGTGCCCCATAATCGTGACGACCGGTGGCCGCGGAACAGCTGTCGCTTCATCGATTTCCATGCCATATTCTTCAAAGGCGGATTCATCGAACTGTTCTTCTTCTTCGGCTTTCACACCGTAATCGTCACAGATCAATTCAATGGTATCTTTATCTAAAACTTGGTTTTTTGTCGCCATAATGCCGAGAACCATTAGTTTTTTGATGATTTCGGTCGCTTGACGACCCAGTTTCTCAGCCAATTCACTGACGGTCAATGAATCGACAAACGTAATTTTTTCCGGTAATTTGATTTCAAGGTCTTGCCGCGGCGTTTTTGCACGGTCATTGCGGCCGCGCTTCCCTTTATGTTTTTTGTTCGTATTTTGGAATTTTTCTTCCTCTTTAATCGAACGACGCTCTTTTTTCACTTTTTCCGTCCGTCTCCGGTCGTCATGGCGTGAAGCTTTATCCCCTACCGCTTGAGACCGGCTTTGTACTGCTTGCGCTTTAGGACTTCCGCTTGGCCGTGAGGCGTTCGGCTTCCGACCATCCGAGTGGTGATTTTTCGCTACTGGCTGATGCTGGCCGCTCCCATTTTGTCGATCATTGCTTGCGGCGGCATGATTAGGCCGCGGACGGCGGTTATTGTTCCGAGAATCTGATCCAGAGCCGTGATGATTGGTATGGCGAGCGGTTGCCCGGCCTCGCCCATTGGACGATCGGTTGTTTTTTGCTTCGCTTGAAGAGGTTGACTGAGCATGCGTGTTTTTCTCCGCTTGCTGCGGCTTGAACTTTTGCTCCAATGCCTGGATTTCCTCCTCACCAATCACCGCCATATGGCTAGAGACAGGTTTTCCCATCTCTCGAAGCAGTTCCATGATCCTTTTACTCGATGTATTATTCTCTTTGGCAAATTCATAAACGCGTTTTTTATTCATACGTTCACCCCCGATGATTTGATTCGATCAATGATTGCAATTTGTCACCGAAACCTCTGTCCGTTATTGCAATGACGACTCTTTCCGCTTTACCAATCGCCTGACCAAGTGTTTTTCTGTCGGAGCAGACGATGTACGGAACGCCGTAATATTGGCATTTATCGGTGACGGTTTTCGTCGTACGATTCGAAGCATCATCCGAAAGTAAAACCAACTTCGCCTGACCTCTCCGAATCGCTTGAATGACGGTTTCCTCTCCTGTAACCACTTTTCGCGCGCGATAGGCTAAACCCAATAAAGCTGTCCAGCTTTTATTGTTGTTCACCATTGGTTTCTTCTCCAATTAACGATAACATTTCTATAAAAATGCGCTCATCGACATCGACGTTTAGATGTTTTGCCAACAAGTTTTTTTTACGGGCTTTTTCAATGCACGCTTTATCTTTTGATAGATAAGCCCCCCGGCCGTTTTTCTTCCCAGTTGGGTCAAGTGACACCTCACCCTCAGGCGAACGGACGATTCGAAAAAGCTCCCTTTTGTCTTGGGTGTTTCCGCAAGCAATACATTTGCGAATCGGTACTTTCCTTTGTTTCATGAGACCAACCACCCCCACCGTTATTGAACATTTTTATCGACATCGGCGGCTAAGCGTTCGGTTTCGTCCATATCCTCCTCAAAAGCATCAGCATCGCCTCCGGTGTCGGGCCATTCTTCATGATCGACTTCATCTCGGTTCACTTCGTCTTGGCCGGCTTCAACATCATTTTCATCATGAAAGTCTTCGTCGTAATCCGTTTCATCACTTGATGGCACATTGGCTATTTGGTCAAACAATCCGAGTTCTTCCGCTTCGGACTCACTTTTTATGTCGATTTTCCAACCGGTCAGTTTTGCGGCTAACCGAGCGTTTTGCCCGCGTTTTCCTATGGCAAGCGACAATTGATAATCGGGAACGATCACTGTTGTCGCTTTTTCTTCTTCGTTAACGATGACGCCAAGAACTTTAGCCGGGCTTAAGGCATTGGCGACATATTCAACGGGATCTTTCGACCAATTGACGATGTCGATTTTCTCGCCTTTCAGCTCTGTGACGATGGCCTGTACGCGAGCACCGCGTGGGCCGACACAGGATCCAACGGGGTCGACTTCCGGATCTTCCGCGTAAACCGCAACTTTGGAACGGTCCCCCGCTTCTCGGGCAATGGACTTAATCTCCACAGTCCCATCAAAAATTTCCGGCACCTCTAACTCGAAGAGCCGTTTTAAAAGGCCAGGATGGGTCCGCGAGACTAAAACCGTCGGTCCTTTCGAAGTATTTTCAACCTTCGTGATGTATACTTTAATGCGATCATGCGGTCGATACGTTTCATTCGGCATTTGTTCGGATGCTGGAAGGAGCGCCTCAATTTTCCCTAAATCCACATAAATAAAGCGCGAATCTTGCCGTTGCACAATGCCCGTCATAATATCTTCTTCACGATCAATATATTCTGAGTAAATCACACCGCGTTCAGCTTCCCGCACGCGCTGGGTCACAACTTGTTTCGCCGCTTGGGCTGCAATTCGCCCAAAATTGCGGGGAGTCACTTCCTCTTCAACGATGTCACCGACCTCATAATGCGGATTGATGGCTTTCGCTTCTTCTAAAGAGATCTGTAAACGCGGGTCTTCGACTTCCTCGGTAACTTCTTTTTGCGCGAAGACTTTAAAGGTTCCTGTTGTCTCATTGATATCAACACGGACGTTTTGAGCCTGATTAAAATTACGTTTGTACGCTGAAATTAATGCGGCTTCTAAAGCCTCAATTAAAACCTCTTTTTTGATCCCTTTTTCTTTTTCAAGGGCTAAGAGCGCTTCAATCAAGTCACTGCTCATTTCATGATCCTCCCCTTATAAAGGCATCTTTTTCATTTGCGATTTATTAAAAAATGATGGCCAAACGGGCACTGGCAATTAATTTTACAGGAATATCATACGTCTTCGTTTTTGTTTTTTCCTGCACCGTGACGGTGACTTGATCGTCATCGGCAGCTTGTAAGACGCCTTCAAAAACGCTTTGACCGTTGACCGCTTCATAGGTAGTGATTCGGACATTTTTGCCGACGGCTTTTTTATAATCCTCTGGACCTTTCAACGGGCGTTCCGCACCGGGGGATGAGACTTCTAAAAAGTAGGCATCTTGGATGGGATCTTCCTCATCCAATATCTGCCCGACTTTTTCACTGACCATCGTGCACATATCTAAATCGACCCCTTGCGGCGAATCAATGAAAATTTTTAAAACCCAGTTCTTTCCTTCTTTCACATATTTAAGGTCGACTAACTCAATATGAAGGTCGTTAAGCGTCGGCTCAATCAGTTGTTTCACCGTTTCGGCAATTTTCCCTGCCAACTGAACCGCCCTCCTTCAAAACAATTTTTTGCGGAAAATGAAAGAGTGGGAAATTCCCACTCTTTGGCACGAGCTATTCTCAGTATTTCCAATAATACTATAACATAGCCATTTATTATAGGCAAATAGAAATATCCGAAAAATGGTTTTAAAACAATGATAATTGGTTAGCTTCAGGAAGGCCTTTAAGGCAACCGTGTTGGTCCAACAAATCGACAACGGTCTTTGAAAGCTTCGCGCGTTTTTGCAGATCTTCTTTCGATAAAAATTCGCCTTCTTCTCGTGCCTTAACGATATTGATGGCCGCATTTGTGCCAACACCGGGCAAAGCGTTAAACGGGGCAAGGAGAGCGTTTCCGTCCACGATAAAGTTCCGGGCATCGGAACGGTATAAATCGATCGGCTTAAACGAAAAGCCGCGTTCACACATTTCCAGAGCGATTTCTAAAACCGTATGAAGGCTTTTTTCTTTCGGTGAAGCATCGAGCCCTTTGGCTTCAATTTCCTCAATTTTCGCCCGTATCGCTTTAGAGCCGCGACGCATGACATCAATGTCGACATCATCGGCGCGCACAGAAAAATATGTCGCATAAAAGAGAATCGGATAATGCACTTTAAAATAGGCAATCCGCACGGCCATCAACACATAAGCTGTTGCGTGTGCTTTTGGGAACATGTATTTAATCTTTAAACAGGAATCAATATACCAATCTGGCACATTATGTTTCTTCATTTCTTCAATCCACTCATCCGTCAGACCTTTGCCTTTCCGCACGGATTCCATGATTTTAAATGCGAGTGACGGTTCCAACCCTTTGTGCATCAAATAGACCATGATGTCATCCCGACAGCCGATAACATCTTTCAGCTCACAAATGCCATTGTTAATCAATTCCTGAGCATTACCTAACCAGACATCTGTACCGTGGGAGAGGCCAGAAATCTGGACTAACTCCGCAAAGGTCGTCGGTTTAGTGCTTTCAAGCATTTGCCGGACGAAGCGCGTGCCATATTCGGGGATGCCAAGCGTGCCAGTCTTACAGCGAATCTGTTCCTCGGTGACGCCGAGGCTTTCCGTTGAACTGAATAATTTCAGAACATCGGGATCATCCGTCGGAATCGTTTTTGGATCGATGCCGCTTAAGTCTTGTAACATACGGATAACCGTCGGATCATCGTGGCCGAGAATATCGAGTTTCAAAATATTATCATGGATCGAATGGAAATCAAAATGCGTCGTTTTCCATTCCGACGTTTTATCATCAGCGGGATATTGAATCGGCGTAAAATCGTAAATATCCATATAATCTGGTACAACGATGATGCCGCCAGGATGTTGACCTGTCGTTCGTTTGACACCGGTACAGCCTTTTGCCAACCGGTCGATTTCCGCACTTCGGAAATGGAGATTATAGTCGCTGGCATAGCCTTTCACATATCCGTAAGCGGTTTTGTCGGCAATAGTTCCGATCGTTCCGGCGCGATACACATAATCTTCACCGAAAAGCACTTTCGTGTAATTATGGGCGATCGGCTGATATTCCCCAGAGAAGTTCAAATCGATATCAGGTACCTTGTCCCCTTTGAAGCCAAGGAATGTTTCAAATGGAATATCGTGACCATCTTTTATATATTTAGCACCACATGCGGGGCAATTTTTTTCCGGCAAGTCAAACCCGCAGGCGACACTCCCATCCGTAAAAAACTCCGAATGCTTACACGACGGGCAAACATAGTGTGGGGGAAGCGGATTGACTTCGGTAATTTCCATCATCGTCGCCACGAAGCTCGAACCTACAGAACCTCGCGAACCGACCAAATACCCATCGGACAACGATTTTTTCACCAATTTATGAGCAATTAAATAAATGACCGCAAAACCGTGTCCGATGATGCTATTCAATTCTTTTTCCAAACGTTTTTCAACAATCTCCGGCAATGGGTCTCCATAACGACGTTTTGCTTCTTCATAACTCATATTCCGAACATCGTCATCAGCGCCTTCAATCTTAGGCGTATAGAGCTCATCTTTGACCGGTTTGACATCCTCAATAAGGTCAGCGATCTTTCTTGTATTTTCTACGACAACCTCCATCGCTGTCTCCTCACCGAGGAAGCGGAAAGCATCCAGCATCTCCTCTGTCGTTCGGAAATGAACCGGTGGTAAAGTTTGCCGGTTTAACGGGTTTCCGGATTGTGAGGCGATCAAAATTTTTCGGTAAATGTGGTCATGCGGGTCGAGATAATGCACATTGCCCGTCGCCACAACAGGTTTGCCCATTTTCTTCCCGAGTTTTACAATATTAGAAATAATCTCGCGCAAACCCAATTCATCATTGACTAACTCTTTTTCTATGAGATGCGGATAAATTTCTGGTGGTTGAATTTCCAAAAAGTCGTAAAACTCCGCAAGTTTTTCCGCTTCTTCAGCAGATTTTTGCATCATCGCCTCGAATACTTCCCCTTTATCGCAGCCCGAACCGATCAATAAACCTTCGCGATACTTATTAAGTACAGAGCGGGGAATGCGGGGAACGCGGTAAAAATAATCCACATGGGCAAACGAGATCAGTTTATACAAATTCTTAAGACCCGCCTGCGTTTTAGTCAGGATCGTGCAATGCGTTGGCCGAGCCCGTTCATAGCCCCCTTGGCTGTTTTGCGCATTCAATTCGTCATGGCGGTTGATGCCTTTTTCAAGCGCATCCGTAATCATTTTCCACAACAAATAACCTGTCGCTTCCGCATCATAAATCGCCCGGTGATGTTGGGTCAACTCAATCTGGAACGCCTTACAAAGCGTGTTCAAACGGTGGTTTTTCATGTGCGGATATAAAAACCGCCCTAATTCCAACGTATCGATCACGGGGTTCTTGGCTTTACCCATTCCCATGTTCTCAAAGCCAGCATTTAAAAAGCCCATATCAAAGGAAGCGTTATGGGCAACGAGTATGGCATCACCCATGAAATCATAAAAATCCCTTAAGACATCCTCGATTTCCGGGGCATCCTTCACCATGTCATCGGTGATGTGGGTTAACTCAATCGTCGTCTGCGACAATGGCTCATGAGGATTGGCAAAAGCTTCAAAACGATCAATGATTTTACCATCTTTTACTTTAACGGCAGCAAGTTCAATAATTTTATTATAAATGGCGGATAATCCTGTGGTTTCCACGTCAAAAACGACGTAAGTCGCTGTTTTTAAATCAATCGGTTGTTCGTTATAGGCGATCGGAACCCCGTCATCAACAAGATTAGCCTCAACCCCATAGATAACTTTTATCCCATGTTTTTTTCCGGCTGCATACGCCTCTGGAAAGGCTTGGGCAACGGCATGATCGGTGATGGCAATGGCCGGATGTCCAAATGCTTTGGCTCGCGCAACCAAGTCACTGGCGGAGACGACGGCATCCATTTGGCTCATCATCGTATGGGCATGCAGTTCCACCCGTTTTTTGCCTTCCGGTGCGTGATCTTCTCTTTTCGGAACTGAAACTTCTTGGATGTCTCTCGCCATGAGCACTAAATCACGCATGAATGTGTCGGTTTGCACACCGCCGCGCACCTTCACCCAAATGCCTTTTTTCAAACCGCTTAGTTTATTTAATTCTTCTTTGTCTTTAACGAAAATTTTCGCGGCAATTGAATCGGTATAGTCGGTGATTTTAAACGTAATCAATGTTCGGCCGCTTTTTAGTTCGCGGGCTTCGGTATCAAAAACATAGCCTTGCACCGTTACGCGCCGCTCTTCTTCTTGAATCTGTCGGATTTCCATTGGCTCGTCATCAATCGCATAGCCAAAAGCCAATGGACCTTGGGCCGGTTCGGGTTTTTCCCGGTCTTTCTTTTGATGCTCTATCACAGCGACTCTTGCCAAGTTTTCCGTCTCTTCATCGCGTTTTTTGAGAAAATCCTCAAGCTCTTCCAAAGAAGCATTCACCCGTATTTCAATGGGTGGAATCGCAAGACCAAATGCGCTGAACTTCTCCGTTAACAGAGCGGGCAATTTTCTTCTGAGAGCGGCCTCTTCTGCTTCATTATTGGCGGAAAACACGAGTTTTCCATTTTCATAGGCCGGCGGTTTGCTGAACACCGCTTTAAAAGCTGGCAGCTTGTCCATCAATTCACCTAAAACGTGCGGCCAATAACTAATAAATAATGTTTGATCAAATTCGGGGTGGCGAAATGTCATTTTCATGCCGACATCGGCCAAATGCTGAAACGCCTCTTTTAATTGATGATCCAACCAATGATAGACGTGGGCGGGAAGTGCTTTGTCTAAGGTGAAATGAAACTCCCAATGTTTCTTTTCTCGAGAAACGACTAATTTCTCAATGCAGCCATCCTTAAAATGTTTCTCAATCAGCTCTTCCGGGGTATGAAGTTGTTGAAGCAAAATAAGAAAGCGCTCCGACTTGGATTTCCCTTCCATGTTTCTCCCCCCTTATATTTATTAAGAAAAATGAGGTTGGATAAAATGGTGTGTGCCATTTCCCTCCAACCTTTTTAGACTCATCACCTTATTTGTTCAAAAACTCCCGAATAGCTTCTTCTACTTCGCTGACCGCGCATTCCCTTTGCTCGCCGGTGCGCCGGTCTTTCAGTTCAATGAGGCCTTCTTGCGCTTTTTTGCCAACGGTTATGCGTATCGGGCAACCAATTAAATCGGCTTCGGCAAACTTCACGCCGGCACGCTCGTCACGGTCATCGAGCAAGACGTCATAATCACGGCTAAGGTGTTCATACAATTGTTCAGAAAGCAATTTTTGTGCTTCGTTTTTCGCATTGACGGGAACAATATGTACCGTAAAAGGTGCTACGGATTTCGGCCAAACGAGTCCGAATTCATCATGATGTTGTTCGGCAATGGCAGAAAGCGTTCGTGAAATGCCAATCCCATAACAGCCCATGATGATGGGTTGGCTTTTTCCGTTTTCATCTAAAAAGTTAGCCCCCATGGCATCGGCGTATTTTGTGCCAATTTTAAAGATTTGTCCCACTTCAATACCGCGGGCAAAACGGATGGTGCCGACTCCATCCGGTGACGGATCACCTTCTTTAATCATGCATAAATCAGCGATGCGAGCATGAGGCAAATCCCTTTCCACATTGACGTTATAGTGCAAAACCTCTCCGTTTTTATTATCAAGCCGGCCGTTAACTACATTTTTTAAGGCCTGATCCGCAAGCAAAACAACGCTGTCTTTCATTTCAAATGGATCGCCGTCATGCGCCCATTCTTCTATCATAGCCGCATCCAACACATTTTTCACTTTGACTTCGTTGATTTCATTGCCTGCCCGATACAAAACGCAGACGTTCGTGTCATCGGCTCGGTACCAACCTATTTTAATACTGTTTTCCTCTCCGGCCTTAACGTCACCGGTATCGAGCGGAAGAAGCGCTTCATCCGATTTCTCTTCTTTAAATAGAACGGCAGCCATTTCGATATTCGCGGCATAGTCTGACGAATCGGAATAGGCGATCGTATCTTCGCCAACTTCAGCAAGCGCCATAAATTCATGGGTATCCTTACCGCCGATCGCACCGGAATCGGCAATGACGGGACGAAAATCCAACCCGCAGCGGCTGAAGATGTTCTTATAGGCTTCATACATGATTTGGTAACGTTCATCCAGCGATTCCGGGCTGCTATGGAACGAATACGCATCTTTCATAATAAACTCGCGGCCGCGCAATAATCCAAAACGCGGGCGGCGTTCATCGCGATATTTTGTTTGGATTTGATAAAGTGTCATCGGTAATTTCTTATAAGAATTCAGCTCATCACGTATGAGGCTTGTGATGAGTTCCTCATGTGTCGCGCCAAGCGCAAAATCCCGGCCGTGACGGTCTTTTAAACGCATAAGCTCTGGGCCGTAAACATGCCAACGCCCCGTTTCATGCCAGAGTTCCGCCGGTTGCATCGCCGGCATTAAAAGCTCGACACAACCTGCTTTTTCCATCTCATCCCGGACTATGGCCTCAATTTTGCGAATCACGCGATATCCAAGAGGCAAGTAGGAATAAATCCCCGCTGCCGTTTGTCTAATAAAGCCCGCGCGGACGAGATAGCGGTGACTCGCGCATTCGGCATCAGCTGGATTTTCTTTTAAAGTCGGCACTAACATTTGACTCTGCCGCATAGACATCCCCTCTACATCAGAAATTTTTGAATATCATTCCACGTGACTAAAATCATAACGAGCATTAAAAATGCAAAACCAATAAAGTGGACGAGCGTTTCCCGCTTCGGGTCAACGGGTTTTCCTCTCAGTCCTTCCAAGAAAAGAAACATCAGTCGGCCGCCATCAAGAGCAGGTAGCGGCAATAAGTTAACAATGCCGAGGTTGATGCTTAAAATGGCGGTCCAGCGCATCACCCAATAAATACCGCCCTTAACGACTTCACCCGTCATGCTGTAGATGCCGACAGGGCCTGATAGCTGATCTAAACCGATTTTTCCGGTAATTAACTGTTTAAAAGCCATGAGTTCTAGCTTAATGGTTTGATATGTTTCAGTAAAACCGTGCTGAATGGAACCGATCACTGACTTATCTGTCGGACCGTAGACGCCGATGATGCCTTCACCACTTTCGGTTTTAGCCGTCGTTAATGTTTTTTCAAAAATTTTACCATTTCTTTCAATCGTAAATGTCAACTTGGTGTTCGGGTTTTCTTGAATGATTTTCGTCAGTTCCGTGAATGACGAAATCGCTTGCCCGTTGATTTTTAATACTTTATCCCCTTTTTGCAAGTGGACTTGGTCTGCGGGTTTTCCTTTCATGATCTCTCCGAGAATTGGTTGATTGCTCGGATAGCCGGCCACGGCGAAATAAATGACAAAAATAACAAGTGCCAAAACGAAATTCATGAACGGCCCGGCAAAGATGGTTAAAATCCGGTCAATAAGCGGCTTTGATGCGAATTGACGGTCAAGCGGGGCGATTTGGTAGGATTGGCCATCCATGACATATTCCGCTTGTCGATCAATGGAAAATGTCATGAGACTGCCTTCATCCTCTTCATAGCCTTGAATCACTAAATCTTTTTCCAAATCGGCATGCTCCGCTGTGATCACTTTTGCATCCGGGTACCGATCCAAACGGTTAACAATAATTTTTGAGACGGAATGATCGGGGTTAAAAAAGAGACCGATGCGGTGACCGGGTTTGATACACACAATCTCGGGATCCTCACCGGCCATGCGGACATAACCGCCAATCGGCAATAGCCTTAACGTATAGACGGTTTCCCCTTTTTTTACAGAAAACAGCTTGGGTCCGAAACCGATCGCGTATTCCCGGCATAAGATCCCGGCGCGTTTTGCGAGCATCAAATGGCCTAACTCGTGAATGGAGATGAGTAACCCCAGGATAATGACGACCGCAATAAATGTTTCCATAGACTTCAACCACCTCTCAAACCGCCTTATGTTCAAATGAACTTATTGGCGCGCAATTAATTGGCGGACAAACGCCCGCGTTTGTTGATCGACGTTTTGAATCGTATCTAAATCAGGGTCTGCTATTGCCTCATGTGCTTCTAGTGCCTGATAAACCAATGATTCTATGGATAAAAAGGGAATCTCCTTATTTAAAAAGGCAAAAACAGCCGCTTCATTGGCAGCATTCAGAACCGTTAATGCCGTCCCTCCAACTTCTGCTGCTTGATACGCCCATTTGAGCAAGCGATAACGATCCATATCGACTTTGGCAAAGTGAAGCACACCTGTTTCCCATAAGTTTAACCTTTTTGCCCCCGGACTTTCAACCCTGTCCGGGTAACTTAGGGCATATTGGATCGGCACGCGCATATCAGGTTCCCCAAGTTGTGCGATCACGCTTGTATCATCATATTCCACAAGCGAATGGACAATGCTTTCTTTATGAATCAATACTTCAATTTGCTCATACGGCATATCGAACAGCCAATGGGCTTCAATGACTTCCAAGCCTTTATTCATCATGGTTGCCGAATCGATTGTCAATTTAGCGCCCATCGACCAATTCGGGTGCTTCAAGGCTTCTTCGACCGTGACGTCTTTTAACTGATCGCGGGTGAGATCACGAAAACTGCCGCCCGAAGCGGTGAGTATCAATCGTTTCACTTGCGACCGTTTTTCATTTTTCAGCGCTTGGAAGATGGCGGAATGTTCACTATCAACAGGAAGAATCGTCACACCTTTGTCAACGGCCTTCTTCATAACAAGATGTCCCGCTGTCACCAACGTTTCTTTATTAGCAATCGCTAATGTTTTTCCTGCCTCAATGGCCGCTAATGTCGGCGGCAAACCGACGGCACCTAAAAGCGCATTTAACACGATGTCTGCATCTGGATAAGCGGCGACTTCTAATAAACCCTCAGGTCCTGTGACAATTCTCACCGGAGTGGATAATCGCAAGCTTAGACGCTTCTTAATGTCTTGATTTTTTACACTGACAAGCTCAGGCTTAAGCCGTTCAACCAGTTCCGCGCCTTTTTCCACATTTTCACCAAATGAAAGGGCTCGCACCCTAAAAAGATCGGGGTGTTTGAGGACAACATCGGCGGTTTGCGTGCCAATTGACCCAGTAGCCCCCAACAGACTGATATTTTTCATAATGACGAATCCTTTCTATAACCTTCGCGCGGTTCTTAAAAATTAAAGACATTTAGCAAATGAAGGATGGGCAAAATAAAGATTAAACTGTCGAAGCGATCCAGGAGCCCGCCGTGACCAGGTAAAATTTTCCCAGAATCTTTGACGCCAAAGTGTCTTTTCAACCCAGATTCGGCAAGGTCGCCTAATTGCCCGAAAACCGAAACTATTAAAGCTGATGCCACCAATTTAACCGGTGAATGGAGGATAGCGAGATCAGCCACCGCTTGGAAAAGACATGCCGCAAGGACCGCAAGGATAACGCCTCCCAAAAAGCCTTCGACAGTTTTATTGGGACTAATCACCGGGGCGAGTTTGTGCTTTCCAAATTTCCGTCCGACAAAATACGCCCCTGAATCCGTCGTCCATATTAAAATCAGGATAAAAAGGATGATGCCCAATCCGCTTTCTCTTGCAGCCGAGAAATAATGAAAGGATAAACCGATATAAAAAGCAGAAAAAGAAACAAAGGCACAATGAGCAAAATGAAACTGGTTATGCGTGAAAATGGACAATAGTAAAAGCAAAATCGTCAATGCCAACCAGAGATCGGTGAAGGATAAGCCGAAAAGATAAGGGGAAAGCACATCATAAAGCACCAAGATGGCTACGGTGATGGCGCCGAGCACTTCTGCCACTAGCACCTTTTCATGCTTTGCCATCGCCATTAATTCATGAAAAGTAATGACGCTGATCAGTGCAATGAAAAGCGTAAACCAAATGCCGCCCGCAAATAATAAGGCCAGAAAAAAAGCGCCTGCAATGACACCTGTCACGATTCTTTGTTTCATAACGTCCTCCTAGCTTTCAACAACGCCGCCAAAACGTCGCGTCCGGCCGCAGTATTGTTGTATCGCTTCATGCAAATGGCTTTCATTAAAATCCGGCCAATAAACATCTGTAAACCAAAATTCCGTATAGGCGAGTTGCCAAAGCATAAAATTGCTGAGGCGAAGTTCCCCGCTTGTACGAATCAATAAATCCGGATCCGGCAAATGACAGCTTAAGAGGTGGTTTTCTATAATATCTTCCGTAATTTCATCTGGTACGAGACTGCCGTTTTTCACTTTTTCGGCGATCCCTTTCACCGCATCGGTGATTTCCTTTCGGCTGCCATAATTAAGTGCAAAATTTAAGATCATGCCGTCATTGTTTGCGGTTTTTTCTTTAGCCGTATTCACAGCCTTTTGCGTGGCTTCGGGCAAGCGGCTTTCATCGCCCATCACCATCACGCGCACGTTTTTTTCTATGAGTTCAGGCAAATAGCTTTTCAAAAATTGTTCTGGAAGCCGCATCAGATAATCTACTTCATCTTTCGGCCGCTTCCAATTTTCCGTGGAAAATGCATAAAGAGTTAAAATCTTGACGCCTAGTCTGTCCGCCTCACGGACAATTTTCTTAACTGTATTCATGCCTTCCCGATGTCCGGCGACACGTGGCAGACCGCGTTTTTTTGCCCAGCGCCCATTACCATCCATGATAATAGCAATGTGACGCGGAACTTGTACAAAGGTCAGGCCACCCTTCTCGGATCGTTTTTTTCTCTGAAACCATTTATCGAACATCAGGATTTCCTCCAAAAAGAAGATACGTTGCCAAGTGAAGCTAACAAATTATTATTATAAAAAACAAGGCACCCGCGGAATCGGACAACCATTCCCAGCGGAAGCCCACCATATTCGATTAAACCTCCATAATTTCTTTTTCTTTATTATCAGCCACTTTATCAATGGATTGAATATGTTCGTCGGTTAGCTTTTGAACCTCATCGGTTAATCGTCTGAGTTCGTCTTCTGTAATTTCCCCTGCTTTTTCTGCCTTTTTCAAATTATCATTGGCATCGCGACGGACGTTGCGAACGGCAACTTTTGCTTCTTCTGCGGCCTTTTTAACTTGTTTGACAAGGTCTTTTCGACGCTCTTCCGTCAGCGGCGGAATAGCAATGCGGATGACGTTGCCATCATTTGCGGGGGTTAATCCAAGATCCGCTTTCAGGATGGCCCGTTCGATTTCGCCCATTGCAGTTTTATCATATGGTTGAATGACGAGCATACGCGCTTCGGGAGCCGTAATGTTGGCTAATTGATTGAGCGGTGTCGGCACACCGTAATATTCCACTTGTACGCGATCCAAAATGGACGGATTCGCTCGGCCAGCACGGATTGTGGTCAATTCATTGCGCAATGCTTCAATGGCCTTTGACATGCGGTTTTTTGCGTCTTGAATGATTTCATGAGCCATATTATTTCCCCCTTACTATCGTACCGATGTTCTCACCAAGTACGGCTTTTTTAATATTTCCTGGTTCTGTGATTGAAAAGACAAGAAGCGGGATCTGATTATCCATGCAAAGGGAAGATGCTGTCGAGTCCATGACGCCAAGTCCTTCGTTTAAAATATCGAGGTAGGACAACTCCGTATATTTCTTGGCATCCTTAACGACTCTCGGGTCGGCGTTATACACACCGTCAACGTTGTTTTTCGCCATAAGTATGACTTCGGCTTCGATTTCTGCCGCTCTGAGTGCAGCGGTCGTATCTGTTGAGAAATAAGGGTTCCCCGTACCAGCTGCAAAAATGACAACCCGCTTTTTCTCGAGATGTCGGATGGCTCTTCTTCTTATGTATGGTTCGGCCACTTGGCGCATTTCGATTGATGATTGCACGCGTGTTTCCACGTCCAGCTTCTCTAACCCATCTTGCAATGCTAAGGCATTCATGACGGTTGCGAGCATCCCCATGTAATCGGCGGTTGCCCGATCCATGCCCATCTCACTGCCGGTTTTTCCGCGCCAAATGTTACCAGCGCCGACGACGACGGCGACTTCTACTCCTAATTCTACTATTTCTTTGATTTGGTGTGCAATGGATTCAATGATTTTTGGATCAATGCCGTACCCCACGTCTCCTGCTAATGCTTCACCGCTTAATTTCAAAACCACTCTGTTGTATTTTGCTGATTGCCTCATGCCGACACCTCCAAAACCCATTATGCTTTCCATTTGAAAACAGGGAACACATCGGTGTTCCCTTATAAGCCTTCTCACATTTGATTTTACTTTTTCAGCTGTGCTTGAACTTCTTCTGCGAAGTTTTCTTGGCGTTTTTCCATGCCTTCGCCAACTTCGTAACGGACAAAGGCTTTCACAGTTGCGCCTTTATCAGCAAGATATTTTTTCACTTTAAGATCTGGGTCTTTAACATAAGCCTGATCGACTAAGCAAATTTCTTCAAAGAATTTGTTCAAACGACCTTGCACCATTTTTTCCACGATGTTTTCCGGTTTGCCTTCATTTAAGGCTTGTTGTTTCAAAACTTCTTTTTCCCGGTCGATTTCATCTTGTGGAACATTTTCGCGATCAATATAACGCGGGTTCATCGCTGCCACATGCATGGCAATGTCTTTCGCTGCTTCTTCGTTTTGCCCGGTGACTTGCGTTAAAACAGCGATGCGGCCGCCCATGTGTACGTAGGAACCGAATGTTTCGTCATCAGCTTTTTCCAATACGGTAAAACGGCGTAAGGAAAGCTTTTCACCGATTTTGGCAATCGCTTCATTGATGCGCTCACCTAAAGTCGTGCCATTGTCAAGTTTGACTTCAAGGGCCGCTTCGACGTTTTCAGGTTTATTTTTCAAAAGTACCCCGGCTATTTCATCGACTAATTGGATGAACAAATCATTTTTTGCGACAAAGTCGGTTTCTGAGTTGACTTCCACGATGACCGCGGTATTGCCATCAATTTTAACAGCGCTTAAACCCTCTGCCGCGATGCGGTCAGCTTTCTTCGCGGCTTTGGCGATTCCACGCTCTCTTAAAACATCAATGGCTTTTTCAATATCACCGTTCGTTTCTGTTAAAGCTTTTTTGCAATCCATCATGCCAGCTCCTGTTTTTTCGCGGAGCTCTTTAACCATTTGCGCAGTAATAGCCACTGGATTTCCTCCTTATGTAAATGTTTTTTGCTATTTTCCTTAGCTTACTTTTAGGATAAGCCGAAGGTGGCTTCTTTCATCCATCGGATGAGAAAAAAGCATTTTAGCAGTTAACTTTTCATAAAATATTTTAAGACATCTTAAAAGGGTGACAAGGGTTTTTCGCCCTTAATCACCCTTCGACCGTTCCGTATTATTCAGCTGTAATTTCTTCCGGTTCGGTTTCCTTAACTTCGGCTTCCTCAACAGGTGCCTCTTCGGAAACCGTTTCACCTTGATTGGCTTCGACAACGGCATCGGCAATTTTGGCTGTCAATAATTTAACCGCGCGAATAGCGTCATCGTTACCCGGAATAACAACGTCGACTTCATCCGGGTCACAGTTCGTATCAACGATCGCAATGACCGGAATTTTCAATTTGCGGGCCTCCGCAATCGCAATGCGTTCTTTGCGCGGGTCAACGACAAAAAGCGCGTCGGGAAGACGTTCCATGTCTTTAATCCCGCCAAGGAATTTCTCAAGACGTTCGAGTTCTTTATTTAAACCGACGACTTCTTTTTTGGGCAAAACATCAAACGTGCCGTCTTCACGCATTCTTTCAATTTCTTTCAAACGATTAATGCGTTGACGGATGGTTTGGAAGTTCGTCAGCGTACCGCCTAACCAGCGTTGGTTGACATAGTACATACCGCAACGTTCAGCTTCCGATTTAACGGAATCTTGTGCTTGTTTCTTCGTTCCGACGAAAAGCACGGTTCCGCCGTCAGCGACCAAATCTCTTACGAAATGATACGCTTCTTCCACTTTCTTAACGGTTTTTTGCAAATCAATAATGTAGATGCCGTTTCTTTCCGTAAAGATGTACGGCTTCATTTTCGGATTCCAGCGGCGGGTTTGGTGACCAAAATGCACGCCGGATTCCAACAGTTGCTTCATTGAAATAACTGCCATGACGTGGTTTCCTCCTAATACATTGGTTTTTCCTCCGCTTAAGTCATATTCCCACAGAGACCGCTAAGCGGCACCATTTGTGAAAATCGTTAAGCGTGTGTATTCACACCATCCGTTAATATACCATAATAACGTCCAAAAGGCAAACGGGAAAATCACCAAGTTTTCATTTGCGGTTACTTTTATTGTATAAGTTGATGATGAGTTCAACCTCGCCATTGCCAAGGCCGAGGTGTTTCGCAATTTCTGGCATGGACCAACCTTTTTGATATAGATGGATGATTTCTCCGGTTTGCGATGGCTCGACTTGGTCTTCAATCCCCTCCACTGGAGGCGGTGGGATTTCATGGTCCAAAGGCTGTGCTTTCTTCTCTATAGCGGCTTTTTCTCCATCCTTCGGCCCAGAATCCGCGATATTGTGATGATCAAGAGGGGTTAGTTGCGCAATAAGGCGTTGATTTTCGGCGCGAACAGCCTCCAGATGGGATTCTAAAATTTCCGCTAACTCACGGTTTTCAATTCCACCGGTTTGATTCTTTATTTGTTGGATGCGTTGCGCTAAAATCATAATTATGTAAAAAGTAACAAGGTGCAGCAATAAGCTGAACACCAATAAAACATTTGTCACAGCCTTCCCTCCGATACGGCATCCTTTTCTAACCGCGCTTTTAATTTCCCCAATGCCTTGGAATGGATTTGGGATACCCGAGATGTTGATAAACCCAGTATGCGGCCGATTTCCGATAAGGTCAATTCCTCATGATAAAACAAACTGATCACCAATTGTTCTTTTTCTGTTAGTTTTGCAATCTCTTGTGCCAATTGATCGATCGTCTCAACTTTTAAAAGGAAATCCATTGGATTGACCGACTTCTTATCTTCAATGAAAGAACCGACCGATTCCGGGCCGTTTTCTGCATCAATGGCTTCGTCAAGAGATAAAACCGTTCCTGAATAACCGTTCGATAAAATTTTTTCGACTTCATCAATGGACATCCCCAAGGCGAAGGCGACTTCTTCGGTTGTCACTTCCCGTCCCCATTTTTGTTCTAAATCTTCAATCGCTTTTTCAATTTTTTTGGTTTTGGCCCTTAATGACCTGGGGAGCGGGTCATCACGGCGCAAACCATCGATGATCGCACCTTTTACACGTATGGAGGCGTAAGTGTCAAATTTTAGATGGCGGCTGACATCAAATTTTAATAAAGCATCATAAAGGCCCGCATAGGCATAGCTCATCAATTCGTCAGTCGTCACGGTTTTTGGAACGCTTCCGCGCATGCGCTTCACCTGAAAGCGAATAATCGATTCATATCGTTTAATGAGATGATTTGCGGCATCGGGATCTCTGTGATTTAACCATAAATCCCAATAATCATTTTCATTTTTTTCATTGGTTTGAGGTATGACGGTCATGATCCCATCCCTCGCTTTTTTAATTTACCGGCGTTAAATCACTTTTTCACCACTTCGTGCCGTTTTAATCAAGAGCTCTGCCGTTTCAGTAAAAAATTCGATCGTCCTTCCTGCATGGCCCCCTGTATCTTCGGCCACAATCGGGATTTTGTAACGGTTAAGCAATTCTCTAATGGTCGTAATATTTCTTATTCCAATGGAGGGAAAATGGTTTCGGGCATTTGGAAACATTTCAGCCCCTCCAGCCATTTTGGCTTCGAGTTCCAAAAGTGATGCCCCGTGCTGCATGAGCATATCTACTAATCCGGGTATAGCGGTATCGGCGAATTTGGCCGGATGAAAAGAGGATTTGGCTAAAGTGTGATCCGGAAGCATCACATGCGCCATGGCCGCAAGACCGATTCGCCTGCAGTATAGAACGATGCCGACGCAAGAACCTAGCCCAAGAGACCGCAATCGGTCGGGTGAGTGCGCGAGCCGCCAATCGCTGATCCCAACGATCATCACTTCAGCCATCTTGCACCCCTAAAAGGGCTAGCAATTTCGCCAAATCCTCAGCGAGCGGTAAAAACGTAAATGTGCAGCGAATCGAGCCGGATTCTGCGAGATTCGTTAATTCGCAATCAATGACTAACACTTCTTCTCCATATAGGGATAAATCCAATAGTCCTTCCCCCAGAATAGCCCCGGCCATATCAACAAGAACCGTCGGCGGAGATGTTTGAATGTTAAGATGCGTAAAGTCGGACAGGCTGGCTAGATACGATCCAGCTAAGATATTCCCCACTTCACCAAATGCGGATGTTTCGAGGGAAGGAAAGCCTAGCGCTTCCATTTTCACATCCCTCGAAGCGAGCATTGCTTTTAACAGCTGACGGGTTTCTTCTAATGGAAATGACAAGTAAAAATGCCCATTTAAATCGCCGCTCATATGGATGTAAGCACAGGCGACGGTCATTTCCGCTACATGGTCGCTAAGCCAATCCGAAAATCGGCTGACTTTGACCGAAGGCACCTTCATTTCGACCACCTGGCCAATTAACTGAGACAATGCTGAGGCCGCATGGCCTGCACCGATGTTGGCGATCTCTTTCAAAAGATCCAATTCACCTTCATTCAGTAAAAAAAGGGAATCCATTACGCACCCTCGATTTGTTTAATTTTTTCAATATGGTCGTCTCGAAGAACGCGTTCAAGATTTAATAAAATCAAGATGCCAGTTTCTAATTTAGCAATCCCATTGATGTATTCTGCGTGGACACCACCGACAAGATGCGGAGCCTGTTCGATTTTTTCCGTATCGATCGATGCCACATCTTCAGCGCCGTCGACAATGAAAGCCACTTTCATCTCGTCCAATTGCACAAGGCAAAGACGGGTTTCTTCATTGATAATCGACGTGCCAATCCGAAATCGTTCCAGAAGATCAATGACTGGATAGATGATCCCTCGTATATTGATAATGCCTTTAATAAAGTTTTCCGTATTCGGAATGCGGGTGAGGGTCGTCATTTTTTCAATCGAGAGGACTTGTTCCACATCGACTCCGTATTTTTCCCCGCCAAGCGTAAAAATGATCACTTTTTTCTCTGCCACGTTACCGTACCTCCCTTTTAATGAATAAATGCTTGTGCATCAATGATCAGTGCCACACGGCCATCGCCTAAAATGGTGGAGCCGCTAAATCCTTCGACATCACCGAGATAACGCCCGAGAGGTTTGATGACGATTTCCGACTGGCCGATGAGGCGATCGACGGCTAAGGCGGCATGTTTTGAACCATGACGAATGATAACGGTCGGAATAAATTTCCCGGACGGACGTTCTCCTGGTACAGCAAAAGCATCCGCTAGTCTTATAAAAGGGATGACGTTGTCGCGGAAAGCTAACACTTCCTTTTCATGGACATTCATGATGTCATCCTCTTTAACCATTGCGGTTTCGAGAATATTTGCAAGCGGTATGGCGTAATGTTCATCCCCCATTTGAACGAAAAGCGCCGTAATGATAGATAGCGTTAGAGGCAAGCGAATCGTAAAGGTCGTCCCTTTGTTTTCCTCCGATTCAACGAACACCTCACCGCTGAGCGATTCGATTTTACTTTTCACAACATCAAGCCCGACACCGCGCCCGGAAATGTCTGAGATGACATCGGCTGTACTAAAACCGGTGCGAAAGAGCAGTTGATAGACCTCTTGGTCGCTTAAATGCTCGCGGTCAGATTCATTAATGAGACCATTTTTAATGGCCTTATTAAGTACCTT
>Ga0310828_1000468_pt1 | contig 41668 bp, 32 predicted proteins | sample WT_ome_3_FD_202242 | JGI IMG/M metagenome (GOLD analysis project Ga0310828, IMG submission 202242) | Sorghum-adapted microbial communities enriched on wild type (WT) sorghum from Joint BioEnergy Institute, Emeryville, California, United... ... | reverse complement strand
CGGATCAGCAGCTCCTCGATTTCTGCCGGCGACAAATTCTGGTTCGCTTTAATCGAAGCCTTGCATGAGCAGAGCGCCGCTGCTTTCTCTCTCAGCCTGGCCAAATCGACGGCTTTGCGTTCGGACAGAATCCACTCCGCCATCTCTTCGATAATGTCCTTCTCCTCCCCGGCCGGAAACCAGTGGGGATGCGCCCGCACGATGAACGTCTGTCCCCCGAACGGTTCCAGGTAAACGCCGGCGGCCGCAAACAGCGGCAGACTTTGGGCAATCCGGGCGGCATCCGCGGTAGTAAACTCCAGGGTGATCGGTACGAGCAGCTGCTGGCTCGCTTCCGCCGGATTGCCGAATTTTTCGTAGTAATATTCGTAGTTAATCCGCTCATGCGCGGCATGCTGATCGATCAGATACAGACCTTTCTCGTTTTGCGCCAGAATATAAGTCCCGTGCATCTGGCCGATCGGCGAGAGCATCGGGAATGCGGGCGGCCCTTCGGCTTCCCCGTTCTCCGCGCCGCCCGCCGCCGCGGTCCAGCCGCCCCGCGAGCCGCCCGGGGCCGTGGGACGGGCCACCGCCGGCGCAGCCGCGAACCGGGCCTCCGGGGCGGAAGGCGGCCGCACGGCCGGACCGGCGGGCGAGGCGGCCGCCGGCGGGCGTACGGCCAGGCCGTCCGGGGCCGCCGGTTCGCGCCCGTGCATTTGGCCGGAAGCGTCTGCCGGCCTGCCGGCCTGGCGAGGCCGGCTTCCGCCGGCCCCGGAGGCGGGGACGCCGCGCTCCGCGGTTTCGCCGGAGACGGGCCTGGCCGCCTCGGGCGAAGCCGCCGCGGGCCGGAAGCCTGCGGCGGGCGGCTTCAGCCCGGCTGGCGCAGCCGGCTTCGGGGCCGCGCTGCCGGCGGCCGTTTCCGCCGCGGCGGGCTGCACCTTCGGCAGCGGGGCGGAAGCGCCCTCGCCCGTTGCCGGCGAAGCGCTGTAAAAGCGCATCTGCTCCTGCACCACCGGAGGCTTCGGCGCGGGCCTGGACATCCGCGGGATCAGTACCTGCCGCCGCAGCACGCCGCGGGCGGACTCTTCGACGAAGCGGACGAGTTCCGCTTCCTTGCTGAACCGGGCCTCGAGCTTCGCCGGATGCACATTCACATCAACAAGGGAAGGATCCATCTCCACGCCCAGCACCGCTAGCGGAAAGCGGTGAACGGGCAGAAGTGTATGGTATGCGGACAGAAGCCCCTGGATGATGCTGAAGCTGCGGATATACCGCCCGTTGACGAGCGTCGTCATGGCGCCGCGATTGGCCCGCGTCAGCTCGGGCCGGGAGATGTAGCCTCTTACTGCAAAGTCCGGGTTTTCCGCATGAACCGGGAGCATCCCTTTGGCGGTGGACGTGCCGTACACGGCGGCGATCACCTGCAGCAGATCGCCGTTCCCCAGCGTTTTCAGGAGCAAATTTCCGTTATGCTTGAGGGAGAACGCAATTGAAGGATACGCAAAAGCCAGCCGGTACATATAATCGGAAATATGGCCGAGCTCCGTCTGAATCGTTTTCATGTACTTCAGCCGGGCCGGCGTATTGTAGAACAGCTCCCGTACGGAGATATCCGTGCCGCGGGAAGCCGCGGTCTCCTCTACACCAAGCAGGGCTCCGCCTTCGATGACCACTTTTCGTCCAAGGCCGCCGTCCTCCGCGGAAGTCACGCATTCCACCTTGGCTACGGCCGCGATCGAAGGTAGGGCCTCCCCGCGAAAGCCGAGCGTCCGAATGCGGAACAGATCGCGTCCGTCGGTGATTTTGCTGGTCGCATGCCGTTGAAAAGCCGCTTCGCAGTCATCCGGCTCCATGCCCGAACCGTTATCCATAACCCGGATGAGCTGCAGGCCGCCTTCCGAAGCCGAAACGTCAATCCGCGTCGCACCGGCGTCAATGGCGTTCTCCACCAGCTCCTTCACGACGGAGGAAGGCCTTTCCACCACTTCCCCTGCGGCGATCTGGTTGGCGATATGCTCATCGAGAATACGGATTTTACCCATGGCTTCTACTCCTTCGTCACATGAATCGATACCCGGCTGCCGTCATCGGAGCCGTGAAGCTGGGAATAGCGGGATTGCAGCCGGGTGAGGGAAAGATACGCCGTCCCTTCCACGTTGATCAGACTGCCGTCGGCCGCGGCGAAGCTTTCCGTTCCCCGCGGCGAAGACAGTTCCACCGCCTGTAGCTCCCCGTCCCACTTTACCCGGGCGCCAAGCAGGGCCGCGACGACCCGGGAAGGCACATATGCGTCCGAATTCCGGCGGATCACCGGAACCGGCTCGGAAAATTGGGCATTGTTCAGCAGAACATCATGCTTGCCGATGGCCAGTGTCAGTTCATCCGGCGCCTTGCCCTGCCGGAGCGCCGTAATCAGCTGCGGCAGCGAGCCGTCTACCTCGACATCCGGCTGAATCCCGATTTTGTTTACCGTACGAAGCTTCGGGGTCAAATACTCCTCAATCGTCACTTTCAGCACGGCGCCCCCGGAAAGCTGGTAAATGGTCTGGACGCTGCCTTTGCCGTAGGTTTGGGTACCGACAATCCTGGCCGCCTGGTAATCCTGCAGCGCCCCGGCCAGCACTTCCGAAGCGCTGGCGCTGTTTTCGTTCACAAGCACGGTCACCGGGAACGGGACGGTCTGTCCGCCGCTGAACGTAACCGGCTCATCCTTGCCGTCGCGATTTTTCGTATGGATCAGCGTACCTTCCTTGATGAACAGCCTGGCAATGTTCAGGGCCGTATCCAGGATGCCTCCGCCGTTATCCCGAAGGTCAATGATCAGGGACTGAATCCCCTTGGATTCAAGCAGGTTCAGCCGGGCGGCGAACTGTTCATCCGCCTGATCGGAAAAGCTGGACAGGGCGATATATCCGGTGCCGCCGTCAAACAGGCGGCTGGTCACGACCGGCAGATCGATCGCCTGGCGCACCACCTTGAAATCGAGCGTTTGTCCCGCGCGCCTGACCGTCAACTTCACGCTGCTGCCGGCTTTGCCGACAATTTTCTCAGCCAGCTGGTCTGGCGCAAGCTTGTCCGCGGCCATTCCGTCCACCGCCGCTATGTAATCGTCCGCCTTCAGACCAGCGGCTTCGGCAGGTGAATTCGGGATGACCGCGGCGATATAGACCCCCTCGCCATCGGCCGAGAGACGAATGCCGATCCCCACAAAATGCTGCTCCAGGGAATCGTTGAATTGCTGATACTGTTCCTTGTTCATGAAGACGGTGTATGGATCGTTCAACGAGCCGATCATGCCCTGGATGGCGCTGTCGACCAGCTTCTCTTCCGACGTTCCGCTCACATGGTTCTGCTGCAGAATCCGCAGCACCTCGTACAGCTGGGTACCCGGTATGTCCTGCAGGGCCGGCGTCCCTTCCGCGGAAGCGGCCGCCGGCAGGGCCGCGACGGCGACAGCGGCGGAAAGCAGGAGGCTCCATTTCATGTTTCGGAATGTGCCGCGAATTTTCGGTTCATGCGAACGTTTTGTCAAATGTACCACTCTTCCTTTTCTCTCTTTATTGATTTTGCAGGCTTTGCTTGAGCTCATGCAGCAGATTCATGGCCTGGAGCGGCGTCATATTGATCAGATCGGCTTCACGGAGACGCCGGGACACCCGCATCAAGACATCCCGGTCTGCTGCGGGCTCGGGTGCGGGAACCCGGCCCGCCGCTTCCCCGTAACGATCCTTTCGTTCGGCCGTGCGGACCTTCGGCGGCTCCGCTTCCTCCCGTTCGCCGAACAAGTCGAGCTGAACGACGGCAGCGGCCGCTTCCGTCCGCGATTTGCGCATTTCTCCGCGCGCTTCGAACCCGTTAAGCAGCTCGTAAGCGCGCCGGATAATCGAATCCGGCAGACCGGCGATGCGGGCGCAGTATATGCCGTAGCTGGTGCTTGCCGCGCCGGGAATCAGCTTCCGCAGGAACGTCACCTGCTGCCCGCTTTCCTTGACAGCCATACAGAAATTCCGCAGCTGCGGGAGGCTCTCCTCCAAATGGGCCAGTTCGTGAAAATGGGTGGATACCAGCGTCTTGCAGCCCACATGATCGTGCAAGTGCTCGATGACCGCCTGGGCGATAGCCATGCCTTCTTCCGTGGACGTTCCCCGTCCGAGCTCGTCGATAATGACCAGGCTCCGTTCCGTCGCCCTGGCTGTCATCACCTGAATGTCCATCATCTCCACCATGAATGTGCTTTGCCCGCCGATCAGATCGTCGGCCGCGCCGATTCGGGTGAAAATGCGGTCGATGAGCGGAATTCGGGCCTTCTCCGCCGGAACAAAGCAGCCGATCTGGGCCATCAGGCAAATCATGGCGACCTGGCGCATGTAGGTACTCTTGCCCGCCATGTTCGGGCCGGTAATCAGCATCATGCGCCCGTCCCCGCCGCCGAGGCTGGTTTCGTTGGCGATGAAGGAACCGTCGGGCAACACGGCCTCGACCACCGGGTGGCGGCCGCCGGAAATCGCCAGATTTCCGTCCGTATTGATTTCCGGCCGGCAATACCGCCGGCTGGCGCTGACGTCGGCGAGGGACTGGAGCGCGTCAATAACAGCCAGCTGGTCCGCAAGCGACTGCAGCCTGGGAATCTGGCCGGCCACACGGTCGCGCAGCTGCAGAAACAGCTCATATTCCAGGTCGGTCATCTTCTCCTCGGCTTCAAGAATCAGCTGCTCCTTCTCCTTCAGCTCCGGAGTGATGTACCGTTCGGCATTGGCCAGCGTCTGCTTCCGTTCATATCTTCCCTCCGGCAGGGAAGCGACGTTCGCTTTGGTGACCTCAATGTAGTATCCGAATACTTTGTTGTAGCCTACCTTGAGCGAGCGGATGCCCGTGCGCTCCCGCTCCTCCTTCTCCAGCGCAGCGATCCACTGCTTTCCGCTGATACTGGCATCGCGCAGCCTGTCGAGATGGTCGTGATGGCCCGGGCGGATCATCCCGCCGTCGCGGATCGATACTGGCGGATCGTCCACAATCGCCTCCTCAATCCAGCCGCGAACCTCCGCGCAGTCGTCCATCTCGCCGGCCAGTGCAGCCAGCGCGGCCGAACCCGAGGCGGCGCAGGTCTCGCGGATGGCCGGCACCTGGGCCAGCGAGGACCGCAGCGCCGCAAGATCGCGGGCGTTCGCGCTCCCGTAGGCGATGCGGGCGACCAGCCGCTCCAGATCGTAAATCCCCTTGAGCTGCCGGCGAAGCTCGGAGCGGACGATGAACTGGTTGTACAGGCAATCCACGGCTTCCAGCCGCTCCTCGATCCGCGCCCTGCTCATCAGCGGTTTTTCGATCCAGCGCTTGAGACGCCTTCCTCCCATGGCGGTGACCGTCCGGTCGAGCAGCCAGAGCAGCGAACCCTTGCGGCTGCGTTCCCGCACAGTCTCGACCAGCTCCAGGTTGCGGCGCGTGAACGGATCCATTGTCATGAATTGATCGGTTCCGTACCGCTGCAGCTTCCTGATGTGGGCGAGCGCCCGTTTCTGCGTTTCGGCCAGATACGCGAGCAGCTGCGAGACCGCCTGCAAGCATGTCTCCGGGAGGCCTTCGCATTCGGACGGACCAAAATGCCGGAGCATTCGGACGTCGTCACGCACGGTCCAATCCGTAAGCACCGGGGGCCGGCCCGCGGCCGCCTGCGCTTCCTTCAGGCTTTCCAATAGGGACCGGTCCCCGAGCATCTCGGAGGGGCGGTAGACGTTCAGCTCGTCCAGCAGCAGCTCGCGGGAACCCTCGAAACGGGTTACGTGCATTTCCCCGGTGGACAGGTCGCAGGCGGCCAGGCCGTAATCCCCTTCCCCCCCGGCGATGCTGGCGATATAATTGTTTGCCGACTCCGGAAGGGATTTGTTTTCCATCACGGTGCCGGGGGTGACGATCCGGACGATTTCCCGGCGGACGACGCCTTTGGCCTGCGCCGGATCTTCCACCTGCTCGCAGATCGCCACCTTGTACCCTTTTTCCACCAGCCTGGCTATGTAAGTTTCGGCGGAATGATACGGAACCCCGCACATGGGAATGCGCTCTTCGGCGCCCCCTTCCCTGCCGGTCAGCGTGATTTCCAGTTCACGCGAAGCATCCAGGGCATCCTGGAAAAACATTTCATAGAAATCGCCCAGCCGGAAGAACAAAAAGGCGTCCGGCACTTCCTGCTTGATTGCCAGATATTGTTGAATCATGGGTGTGTATTGAGCCATAAACGATCCTCCAGAACATGAAGCGAAAGATCAGCCCCCGGCCCGGGGCCCCCGGATGGACGGATTCGGGCGGGGACGGGAATCCGCCGGAAAAGGCGGTTTCCTTTTTTTCCTCGCAACTTTTTCTATTATAGCATTTTTCCGCAGCTTCATAGGGCAATTCTTGATAGGCGGCCAGGGACTGCGATGGTTTCGGGGCATACGGCGGGCCTTGCGACCCATCTCACGTTTTAACGGCGGCCGAAAGCCCCCATGCGCCGCGGAAATCGGCCTGTTCATTCCAGCCCGCAAGCCGCAGGCAGTCTGTCTTGAACGGCTCCAGCGTCCGGCGTACGCTTGCATAGGCAGGCAGCTTCTCCATCTCGCTCCAGAGGCGGGCGGCAACCGGAAGCAGCGCCAGTTTGTCCCCGGCATAGTACGCTTTCTGGTTGACGCTGTCATGCAGGGGAAGCCAGTGCAGTTCCCGGTAATGACCTGCCAGAAAAGCCGCAAGCGTCAACACGCGATAGGCGAAGCCGGGGGAGAACAGCCAGCTCGGCAGCGTCCGGTATTCGAAGCCGCCGTGCGGCTGGCGGCGGAAATCGCCAAGAAATCCGTAGCGCGGTCGGCGGGACCGGGTCGTCGAATCCTCCATCAGCACGAGCGGCAGGGCCAGGTAATTGTCGAGCACCCGCAGAAGGTGCGAATTCAGCCACACCCCGCTGAAGTGGATGTGCCCGCCGAGCGGGTAACCCGGTTCCGGCATCCCCCCGGCCAGCCAGGCGCTGGCGGAACCGCCGATTTTTCCGGCCGCCGCAATCAGGGCCCGGCGAAGATTTCTGACCAGCCCGGCGGGACTGCCGGCAGGCTTCGGGCGGACTTCCGCCAGCGGATATATTTTGCTCCGGTCCTGCAAAACAATCGAGTCGCAGCCCGCGGGGCCCTCCTTTTCCAGGAACCGGTCGGCGAAGAGGACCGCGCCGGATGCATCGCGCAAGAGAAACTCGGGATCCGCGCCGAGCACCACCTTGCGCATCCGGTACGCGTCATCTTGCCATTCCTCGCCAAAGCGGCGAATGGCCGCGGCAAACAAGCCGGCAAGCCGTGCGTTCAGCCGGGGTACGGGGTTGACCGACGCTACCGCCGGTTTGCCGTCGGCGTGAATGCGGATGCGGACCATGCCGAAATCCAGACCAAGGGCGTAGACCGCGCGAACGGCCTCGCGCATGGCCCGGTTCGCGTGGCTGCTGCGGCGGGAAAAATCAAGTTCTTCATAAACAGGCTGCTTGCGGGGGACGGCCGCACCCGCAAACACGGCGGATCGCTTTCGTTCAAACACGCTGAGCGGCTTCAGATGAAACACCGGAACGGCGAAATCATGGATATAACCCGGCTGCGGATGATCCCGTGCGGCCGGAGCCTCCGCCGCGATCCCGTTCAGCTCCAGGAGCCGCCGGGATTCGTCCGGACGGAAGGCCCGTTCGGTCATGGCCGCCCGGTTGAGCACGTATGCCGCATCCGGGGGCTCCTGCATCCGGCCCCATTGAATGAGAGCGGTATCCCCGGGATTTGCGGGCGGCGCCGTATCATGGGGCACTTCCAGTCTTTCGAGGAGCAGCCCGATGCCCGGATCCAGGCGGTGGCATACCAGGGTTTTCATCGTCTTTTCCCCTTCCTATTTAATGAAGCCCAATGTTCCCCGGCAAACAAAAAGAGGGCCGTCGCCCCCTGCCGAAAGTTAGCGTTCGACATATCCTGTTATCAGGAATACGGATCAAGCGCCGCTGTCGTCGAACAACTCCGGATCAAGATCTTCATAGTCGTCCTCGCCTTCCAGTGCGGCGAAATCCGTATCCTTGTCGTCAAAATCATCGCAGCCCCCCGGGCAGACCACTACACAGACCTTCGTCTCGGCAATCATCTCCACCTGGTACTCTCGTTCCACCCGGATTCTGACGCTCTCTCCGCCCGGAGCGATACTGGCCTCCACGCAATTCGGCTCCTGCGTGGCGACAGCGGAAACTTCGGCGGTCGACGGCCTATGTTTTTTGTCCAGATAAGAGAGCGGAATGACTTCAACATACGAGACGGTTTCCTTGGCCACATCCGTCTTCGTGTTCCGGTCGTAGGAGTACCAGATGTTGATGTCGTAAGTACCTACCACTTCCACGCCGTCCTCGGATTTTACCGCTTCATATTGGTTATTGATAATCCAGGCGCCCAATATGCTGGTCGGAGCATGGTCAGGGGTTACGGTGTGGCTTGCTTGCGTAAATTTGCGTCCCTTGCCGCATACAGCTTTGGTGATGATTTCTCTGCACTGCAAATCTTTATCTGTAGCCATCCTCTGCTAACCTCCCTCATACAATCATTCAATAAAGTGTATGCAGGACATTCGTCTAGGGTGACAAAAACTTTTGGAAGCCGGCCGGAATCCTTCCGGTTTTTTTTGGTTTTCTGGTAAGAACAAGCCGTTTTCGGCGTTATCAACCTTGACCTGCAAGCGCTGACGGGCCGGGGTACGAAAAACGCGAAGCCGGCAAGCTACCGGCTTCGCGTAATCCGCCGCTCCAGCCAGGCGACAACCTCGTACATCAGCGCCGCGACGACAGCGATAATCAGCACGCTGCCGATGACCAGGGTAAAGTTGAAGACCTGGAACCCGTAGATGATCAGGTAGCCCAGTCCCTCCTTCGCCACCAGAAATTCTCCGACGATGACCCCGATCCAGGCCAATCCCACATTGACCTTCAAGGTGGAAACGATGGTCGGAAACGACGCCGGCCAGATAACCTTCTGAAATACGCGGCGGCGGTCCCCTCCGAAGACACGGACCACCTTGGCATAGTTGGAATCGACTTCCTTGAAACTGTTGTAGATGACCAGCGTCGTCACGATGACTGTAATGGACAGCGTGGTGGCGATAATCGCCGCCATGCCGGGGCCGAACCCAACGATAAAGAGCGGCCCCAGCGCCACCTTCGGCATGCTGTTCAGGACAACAATATACGGATCCAGCACCCTGGACAGAAACGGCGACCACCAGATCAGCGTAGCCAAAGCGGCGCCGCACAGCGTTCCGAGAAAGAAACCGGCGACCGTTTCCATCACCGTGATCCCGACGTGGGGGAGCAGACTGCCGTCCAGCAGCTTGCCGTCCAGCAGCAGCCACACCTTGCTCGGATAGCTGAACAGCAGAACATCGATCCATTGCATCCGTCCGGACAGTTCCCATAAGCCCAGACCGGCCAGAAGGATAACTATCTGGGTGAGCCGGACCAGACGATTCCGGATCCGGCTGCGCTTCCGGTGCTGATCATAGACCGTTCTCGTCAAAGCCTCGGACAAATCGGCGCCGAAACGAATTCCACTCATCGACCATCCCCCTTTCCCGGATCGAGACGGACGAATTCTTCCCAAATTTCGCGGAAAATATCGTGGAAGCCTTCCTTTTCTCTGGCTTCGAGCGGAAGCGCCCGTTTCAGCGGCTCCGGCATCGCGAATTCCCGGCGGATCTTTCCCGGATCGGGCTCCAGCACAATCACGCGGTCGCTCATCGCAATTGCCTCGGAAATGTCGTGCGTGACCAGAATCGCTGTTTTCTTGTGCGTCCGCAGCGTCTGGACGACGAGGTCTTCGAGCTGCAGCTTCGTCTGGTAATCCAGCGCCGAGAACGGCTCATCCAGCAGCAAAATATCCGGTTTTGTCGCAAGCGTCCTGACAAGGGCGGCCCGCTGCCGCATTCCCCCGGAAAGCTGATGGGGATATTGGCTTCCCCGGTCGCCAAGGCCCATCTCTTTGAGCAGATGCAGGGCATAATCCCGGGAAGCCGGATCCCGGCGGTTCATCAATTCCAGACCGAGGACGATGTTCCCGTAAATCGTGCGCCAGGGAAACAAATAGTCCTGCTGCAGCATATAGCCGACCTGCGGCGACGGTCCGGCCACCGGCCGGCCGCCGACGAACACCCGCCCCCGCGTCGGCGCAAGCAGCCCCGCTATGATTGATAAGATCGTCGTCTTGCCGCAGCCGCTCGGCCCGATCAGGCTGACGAATTCCCCGGGCTCCACCTGAAAGGCGATCTTTTCCACGGCCAACGTTGCTCCCCGATCCGTCACATAAACCTGTGTTACGTCGTGCAGTTCTACGGCATGCTCCATCTTATTTCACCGCCTCGATCGCTTTCCGGGCGAATTTGGCGTCAACCAGCGTCTCAAGCGGCACGGTCTTTTGCAGTTCCCCCGCCGCCGTCATGATTTCCTGCAGATGGTTCCATTCCTGCCCGTCAATGATCGGATCGGTCGCATAGGTTCCCTGCTCCTTGTAGCGGTTTATGGAACTGGCAATAATCCCCTTGTCGGTATCCGGGAAATAAGAGGCGATCGCTTCGGCAATTTCCTCGGCGCTCTTCTCCCTGACCCATTGTTGGGCGCGGTAGATGGCGTTGGTAAATTTCTGCGCGGTATCCTTGTTCTTTTCGAGATAGCTTTTCCTGGCCATGAATACCGTATAGGGCAGCTTTCCGCTCTCGACGCCGAACGAAGCGACCACGTGGCCTTTGCCGGTTTTCTCGAACACCGATGCCTCCGGCTCGAACAGCTGCACATAGTCGCCGGTTCCGGAGGCGAACGCCGAAGTAATATTGGCGAAGTCGATGTTTTGAATAAGGTGCAAATCTTTATGGGGATCAATGCCGTGTTTTCTCAGCGTGAACTCTCCGGCCATCTGGGGCATTCCGCCTTTCCTCTGGCCGAGAAACGTCTTTCCCTTCAACCGGCTCCAGTCAAATCCGGAGACGGCTTGCCGGGAAACCAGGAAAGTCCCGTCCGTCTGGGTCAGCTGGGCAAAATTGATTACCGGATCGTCCGCTCCCTGCTGATAAACGTAAATCGACGTTTCCGATCCGACCAGAGCGACATCGATGCCCCCGGACAAGAGAGCCGTCATCGTTTTATCGCCGCCCGGAGTTGTGGTCAGTTCCACATCCAGTCCTTCCGCTTTAAAAAAACCTTGAGACAGGGCCACATATTCCGGAGCGTAAAAAACGGAGCGCGTCACCTCGCCGATTCTTACTTTGGCCCCGGAAGGCTTGCCTCCGCATGCGGAGATCGCCAGCGTCAGGATCAGTACGGTCATCCAAAGACCGCAGATACGCAGATGTCTCAATTTTATCCCCTCCTGTCATGCTGCAGTCTCGGCAATAGACAACTGCCTATTTGCATTCTATGCAGCAGACCGGGAGAGGGTTAAATGCCGGACGGGCCGTACGGACAAAATTTTGGGCAGACCGTCATTCTGCTGTCCGGGCCCGGACTCAGTCCAAAAAACATGCCCGGACAAACCGGGCGGCAAGCTTGGGTAATACCGGAAACTGAATCACGATAACCGGTAAATGTCTTTATATTTTCTCTCCAGATAATCGACCAGATAGGAAGGGGTCAAATCTTCTCCGGTTACTTTCCTGACAATTTCCGAAGGGGTAAGCAGTTTGCCGTAGCGGTAAATTTGGCCGGACAGCCAGTCGCGAATCGGGAGCAGATCTCCGCGCGCCACGCGTTCCGAAAAGTCCGGCATAGCCTGCCGGATGGAATTCCAAAACTGTGCGGAATACATGTTTCCAAGCGCATAGGAGGGGAAATATCCGAATGACCCCCCGGCCCAGTGCACGTCCTGCAGCACGCCTTCCGCGTCGTTTTCCGGTTCGACGCCGAGGTACTCGCGGTATTTGTCATTCCAGGCCCCGGGGAGATCCTTCACCTTCAGTGTACCTGCGAACAGTTCCTTTTCCAGTTCGTAACGGATCATAATGTGTAAATTGTAGGTCAGCTCGTCAGCTTCGATCCGGATGAGCGACGGCTCCACGCGGTTGATGCCGCGGTAAAAAGCTTCCGGCGGGACGCCGCCCAGCTCGGCGGGAAAGATCCGCTGCAGCTCGCCGTAATAGCAATGCCAGAATTCCCGGCTGCGGCCGATCATATTCTCCCAGAAGCGGGACTGCGATTCATGAATTCCCATCGACGTCCCCGTGCATAAAGGGGTTCCGGCAAGCTCCGGGGAAATATTTTGCTCGTACAGGGCGTGGCCGCCTTCATGAATCGTGCCGAACAGCGCGCTTCCCACGTCATTCGGAAGATAACGGGTGGTAATCCGGACGTCCCCCGGATTCAGGCCGGTCGCGAAGGGGTGAACGGTCTCGTCCAGTCTTCCCGCGGCAAAATCGTATCCCATCTGGTTCAGGATGTACAAACTGAATTCCTTCTGTTTTTCCTTCGGATAATTCATATGCAGAAATCCGGTCGCGGGCGGCTCGGCCTCGCGGATTTCCGCGGCGAGCGGAACCAGCTTGTCCTTCAGTTCGCCGAATACCTGATCCAGCCTGGCCACAGTCATATCCGGCTCGTACATATCCAAAAGTGTATTATACTTATGCCCTTCGAATCCCCACAGACCGATAAACTCCAGATTGGTTTCTACGATCTTCTCCAGATACGGCCGGAACCTCGGGAAATCCGCCGCTTCCCTGGCTTCCTCCCAGACCGTTTCCGCCTGCGAGGTCAACACTATGTATTCCTGGTACTTCCCGGCCGGTATTTTCCGGTTCCGTTCATATTCCCTGCGGCATTCCTCGACAATCTTCCGGTCGATCCGGCCGAGCCCGGCGAAGGTGTGCGGCTCTGAAAGCCGGTCCAGATAATCCCCCATCCGGTCGGAGACCGCCATCCGGAACATCTCCCCGGACAGTTCGCCGATCACCTCGGCGCGCCCGGCCGCCCCCTTCTTCGGCGCGCCTGTGCGGAGATCCCAATAAAGTACTCCCACAGCCTCTTCATAGTGTTTCATTTTTCTGACGTACTCGCGGAATTCCTTGACGAGTGAAGCAATGTCCGTCACATGAGCCCTCTCCTTCCATTTCGCTGCCGGATTTTTCCTGATGTTGATCCCATCATACCGCGTCTTGGGGACTGAAGGCAAACCTCCCTTGCTTATGGTACAATGGTAAAGGTTTGGCATCCCTATGGAAAGGAAAGCACCCATGAAAATCATTTTGACCGAAAATGCGATCGCCCGACTGAATACCTGGCCGGGTCCGGCCGGAAACACCCATTACAAACTCGTCTACGATACCGAAGGCTGCGGCTGTGCCGTAAACGGCATGGCGGCCCTCTGGATCGTTCCCGGCCCGCAGGAAGGCGATGTGCAGGCCGAATCCAATTGGGGGCGGTTATGGTTTGAACCCCGCCAGGAAATCTTCTTTGAAGAGGAGCTGATTCTCGATTACCGGGCAGGGAACCGGGCGTTTGTCCTGAAAAGCAAAGGGCAGATCTATAATCCTCTGCTGCTGCCGGTCGACAAGCGTCCGTCCCCCGGCGGAACCGCGGCCGAATAACCGTTTGGCCAGGGAATTACCAAAACCATTTTTTGTAGATATAGTAGCCGACAAATACCAGGACACCGAGGACCAGATTCGTATATCCGGCCATGCGGGCACCCTTCCACTCCTTCATCATCCCGGCCTTTTTATAAATGGAAACGTCGTAACGAAGCGCGAAAGCCCCGGTTAACAGAAACAGAAAAACGATGAAGTTGGTATAGCCGATATAGGTTCCGATCATAACAGTTCCTCCGGTGATTCCAGACATCTTTCCCGGATCCCGCGATGGCTGTCAGGTAGCCTTCACGCCGATCCGGCGAATCCGAATTCTGGCTTTGACCTCGATGTCCACGTTCTTGTACATTTCCTGCCATTTCTGCGATGTCCGGATGTTCCGGTTCCAGTATCCGGGCTTCTTCGCCCGGACATACTCGCCGAAGCCGAAAATATCCGCATCAAACTTCTGTGTTTTCTTGATAAAATTCTTCAATCCCTCGGTAACCTTGCCGCTCATTTCCTGTTCCAGCTTCGAAAGCTCGGTATTTTTGTTGATTTTGACATTTTCGCTGGCTTTCTCCCGAATATCTCCCTCCACCTGCACCGTGACCGTAAAGGCGGGTTTTCCGTCCCTGATGGCCACCTCAATTTTGGACGAACGATGGGTACCCTGAAAGACGAACGTGCTTTTCCTGTCCGGGGTCGGGAACATGACGTGGTAGCCGCCGGGATTGATCCCCACGATGACCATGTAGGATCCGACACTCAGGGCATCCGTTTTGCCGGTCATCCGGTCTCCCTTGAATACCGCCATTCCCGCAATCTCGATATTCCCTTCCTTCTTCAGCTCGATATAGGGAAGATATCCCTCTCTTCCCCTGGCGGACAAAGAGCTCCAGAACATTCCGAGGAAATCATTGGGGAATTTCCCCATCTCCACCGCATGATCCATGGTAGATTGCAGATAAAGGGTCGGCACCCGTTCCAGCTGCGGATTGGTCCTCATCAGATCGGATGCTCTCCCCTTGGTGATCACCATCCAGGCGGTTCTCCGAACCTGGGGCTGGCGGCGGAAGAAATCATTCAAATTCTGGATGCCGCTTTTTGCCATCTCCTCGGAAACGGCGATAACGCGCAAATGCCCGTAAAACAGCTGGTCCGCGAGCTGCTGCTGCAGATTGGACAGCGCATCGTCGATCGTATGCCCCTGCACGCTCAGTACCCAAATCGGCTTCGTGCTGGGCTTGTTGGATTGCTCCCCCGAGCCTCCGGGTCCCAGGGGAATTCTTCCGGGTATCGCAATTTGCACGGTAATTTCAAGCAATCCCTGCTTTAACGGAAGATCCGTTCGCTGCAAATGCGAGCTGTTGGTTGTCCCGGCCTCTGTTTTCCCTTCCACCTTGTCCACGGCAATGCCCAAAATGACCGCACGATCTTCAATTTCCAGGCGATCCCAGCATCCCGCGAGCAGCGGCAAAAAAATTAGCGACAGGATGACTTTCGACCATCTGCAGCCCGTCATGTTCCCGGAACCCCTCTATTTCCGCGAATCCGGGAAACAACGAATAATAGGACCGGATACAGCAGGGTAATGATCAGCCCCCAGCGGCCAATGATGGTGATCAGCCGGTACATGTTGATGATGTTTTGCGGAAACATGGCAATCACAAAGAAAAACGGCAAAATAACCAGTGAAAACAATTTATGGTCGCGCAGCTTGAAAAGCTGGCTCAAAGAACGGATGGTCACATAGTACATGGAATAAAGCGTTGTGAAAACGGCGGTCACCCATACCGCCAGGAATGCCCCGTCCAGCCTTTCCAGCACGTTCGCCGGCAGCGAGGTCGTCTTGGCCAGCTCCAGGGTGGGCCAGAGCAAGTTTTTCACTTCTTCCGGGCCAAAGACGGATACGGTTGCGATGACGATCATCAGGTAAATTCCGCCCGCCATCGCCATCCCCCATAAAGCGGCGGTCAACGCCCGGTCGGGCCGGCGCATGCCCGGGATCACGACAGTCATCACGATGTAGGATTGAAACAGGGAAGCAATCGTCAGCACCTCGGATAGCATCCCGCTTTGATCGTTTCCCCAGATCGGCAGCAGATTGAGCACATGGGAATTTTTCAGGGACAGAGCAACAATCAGGATGCCCGGGAACAAGATCAGGGGGAAATAAAGATGATGGATATAGGCGAACGTCGTCAAATCGCTTCGGGCGGACAGCGCCGCCAGCAGCAGCATGACGGTGACGGTCACTTCCAGCGGCGTTCTCTGCAGGACGGATGTGACCACGACCTCTCCGAACTCCCGGGAGCCGAAGGCGGTCAACTGGGCGGCGTACAGGATAAACAATGCGCTCATGATCCGGGCCGGCCATTTCCCGATTAATTCCTCGCTGTATTGGACAATCGTTTTGCCGGGATATTTCATCCCGAGCAAAGTGATGAACACCATGCCCACCGAAGCAATCAGGACTCCCAGAAGAATCACCAGCGGCGCGCCGGTATCCGCACCCTTCACGGCAAACAGGGACAGCGGAAGGACGCCGACTCCGATGACGCTGCTAAACAGAATAATCGCCGCCTGAACTGTCGTTATCTGGCGAGGATACTCCATCCGAGATATCCCTCCTTTCGTTCCCCACTTTCAAAGGATCGAGCGTATTGCTCGGCGCCTGCTGCAGCTCCCTCATCACACTTTCATGTTCTATCCGTTCCCGGTTGGGAGTATGGAACATGTTCGGGCGCTTGGACATATTCCAGAACGGAAACCGGAACATCGTATCCTTCATGGCCTCAAAGTTTCCCGGTACAATCGGCGACAGATATGGAACGCCGAAGGATCGCAGGGACAAGAGATGATTGGCGATCAGGATCAGCCCGACCATCACCCCGTACAGACCGAACGTGCCGGCGAGCAGGACAAGGGGAAACCGCAGCAGCCGCAGGGCAAGCGCCGCATTGTAGGCCGGTGTGGCAAACGAGCCGATGGTCGTCATGGCCACGACAACAACGGTAATCGGGCTCACAAATCCGGCCGAAACGGCGGCCTGTCCGACAACCAGAACCCCGACGATGGACAGCGCGCCTCCGACCTGCTGAGGAAGTCTCAAGGTGGCTTCCCGCAGTACCTCCATCGATACCTCCATGACCAGCACCTCGATCACGGACGGGAAGGGAACTCCCGCTCTCGCGCCTGCAACCGCGACGGCAAATTCGGTCGGTATCAATTCCGGATTGAAGGAAATGACCGCCACATATAAGGAAGGGAACACCAGCGAAAAGATGAGCGCTACGACGCGCGCGAGCCGGATGAAGCTGACCAGCAGAAACCGTTCCGAGTAATCCTCGACCGATTGATAGAACTGGCTGAATACTGTCGGTACAATCAGGGCGAACGGGGAGCCGTCCACCATGATGATGACGCGCCCTTCCAGCATGTTGGCGACGGCCTTGTCCGGCCGCTCGGTATTTTGCACCTGCGGAAAGGGGGACATATGGTTATCTTCGATAAACTGTTCCAGATAGCCCGAATCCAGCACTCCGTCGATATCGACGGCTTTCAGCCGGTTCATGACTTCTTCCACCAGCTGGTTGTTGGCTACTCCTTCAAGATAGCAGACCGCCACCTTCGATCGGGTCATCCTGCCGATCTTCAACATTTTTACGCGAAAATCCGGGGTCTGCAGACGGTACCTCATCAATGAGAGATTCGTCTGCAGCATCTCGATAAACCCTTCGCGGGATCCGCGGATTACCTGCTCGGTCTCGGGCTGGTCGATGGACCGTTTATCGATGTGCCGGGTTCCGATCACAAGGGCTTCGGGCATTCCTTCCACCAAAATTGCCGTTTTTCCCTGCAGCATGGATTCCACTACGCCGAGCAGACGTTTCTCGGCATATCCGTCAGCCGCGTATAACGAATCATACAGGATGGCTTCCCTCAGCCGGTCGATCCGGACCGTCTCCTCCTGGACTTCGGGAGGCCCGTGCATAAGGGAACGAAGAATACTGTTAATGTCCTTTGAATCGACAAGACATGCGAAATTCATCAGCGCGGCGGGGTATCGCCCGAAAACGCGAAAATGCCGGATGGCAAAATCATCGTTCGGTCCGAGCAAATCCTGGATAAACCGGACGGCTTCATCCAGGCAGCCGCTGATTTCCTCGTCCTGTCTTTCCTCGAGAAGCTGATGGGCGACATTGGATTTCGGCGGAATCTTAAGCGGTTCCCGGCTGCGCGATACCTGAAGCGATCGGCGCTTGAAAGACTGCCAGAACGTCATGAACATCCCTCCCTGGACCCTTCCGGCGCAGGAATTTCCAATGCATGCGGGTATATCGGACCGGTCACGGGTTGTTTTTCTTAATGTAACCCACGAAATGGTTATTTATGTTTGCAGCCGCCAAAAAAGGGTTTCCCCTGGTTCGCATGGAAAACCCTCGGCCGGCGCCGCCTTATTTTCTTAAAAGTCTCAGCCCGTTCAGAATAACCAGCAGCGTGCTGCTTTCGTGACCGACGACCCCCAGCGGCAGAGGAATCCCGGACAGGAAGTTGAACGAAACCAGCGCCGCAATCACGGCAGCGGCGAAGATCATGTTCTGCCTGACGACAGCCGCCGTGCGGCGGCCCAGGCGAACAGCCGCGGCGATCTGCCGCAAATCGTCCTTCATCAGCACCAAATCGGCCGTGTCCAACGCCGCAGCGCTGCCCGCCGCGCCCATCGCAATCCCGACAGTGGCTGCGGCCAGAGCGGGAGCGTCATTGACTCCGTCGCCCACCATGGCAATTTGCCCGAACGATTGCCGCAGTGAGCGAATCTTGGCCACTTTATCCTCCGGCAGAAGATCCGCATAGACCAGATCGATCCCCGCCTCCCGGGCAATCGCCCGGGCGGTCGCATCCCGGTCGCCGGTCAGCATGGCGGTGCGAATGCCCATTCCGTGCAGATCCTCAACCGCTTCCCTCGCTTCCGGACGCACCGAATCGCGGAGCGCGAGGATTCCCGCTATGCCATGGCCGTTCTGCAGAACAACCACGGTTTTGCCTTCGTTCTCCAGTCGTTGGATGGCAGCCGATTCCTTCTCCGTCATGCCGGGCATAAAGGCGGCCTTGCCCAGCTTCCAGTCTTCTCCCCGAAATTGCACTTCCACCCCCCATCCGTTCGCAGCCCGCAAGGATTCGGGGTGCTCCGGCTCCATCCCGCGGCTGACTGCCTCCTCTACAATCGCCTTGGCCAAAGGGTGCTCGGACAAGCTCTCCAGGCTGGCCGCCAAACGCAGCAGTTCCCGCTCATCATAATTCTGAAAGGGAACAATGTCCGTGAGTGAGGGCTTGCCCAGGGTTAGTGTGCCGGTTTTATCAAAAGCAACGACCCGGGTTCGGGAAAGGTGCTCAAGATGGGCTCCTCCTTTGAACAACACCCCCCGGCGCGCTCCATTGGAAACTGCGGAGAGCATGGCCGGCATGATCGACGCAACCAGCGCGCAAGGGGAGGCGACGACCAGGAAGACCATGGCCCGGTAGAAGGACTCCTTCCATCCTCCGCCCAGCAGGGGAACCGCCAGCACCAGGATAACGGTCACAAGAACAACCGCGCGGGCGTAAATGCGCTCGAACGATTCCATGAACCGCTGTGAGCCCGGTTTTTCGCTTTGCGCCTCCTGAACGAGGCGGATGATCTTGCTGAACAGGGTCGATTCGCCGGGACGGTCTACCCGCACGAACAGGGCTCCCTGTCCGTTCAGTGTGCCAGCATAGACGGGATCGCCCGGGTTTTTGTCCACCGGCATGGACTCCCCTGTTATGGAAGCCTGGTTTACGCCGGAGCTTCCCTGCCGGACGGTTCCGTCGGCCGGAATCCGTTCGCCGGGTCTGACCAGCACCAGGTCGCCCTCCACCAGCTGTTCCACCGGAACCGCCTCTTCGGTATGATTCCGTACAAGCACGGCGGTTTCCGGCTTCAGGTCCATCAGCGACGAAATATCCCGGCTGCTGCGTTCCGTGGTATAGCTCTCCAGTGCGCCGCTCAGGGCAAAGATGAAGATAAGTACCGCGCCTTCCGCCCAATAGCCTATGCAGGAAGCACCCAGGGCGGCCAAAATCATCAGCAGGTTCACATCCAGGTCCCGTTCCCGGATCAGGGTGACCAGGCCTTCCCTGGCGGAAGCATAGCCCCCCGTAACGAAGGCGGACAGATACAAAGCGGCGGAAACCCATTCCGAGACATGACCGGCGGCCCAGGCCAGAGCTATCAAAATGCCGCAGATCACGACGGCCCGGAATTCAGCATGGAAGAGCAGCCGTTTTAAGGAATGCGTTTCGGCCATTCTGCGGGAAGCCGGCGGCGGTGCCGGTTCGGGCTGCCGGACGGCTAGCGGTTTTGCTTTCGGTACAGAGGATGACATGACAAACTTCCCTTCTTTCATTGAGATTGAATATCGTTTTTACAGCCCCGAATATGACACATGCTGCTTCCGAAACCGGAAGCAGCATGGGTTTGTTGCCGGCCGGGCAATTTGCCGGCGGGCAATAAAGTGGATCCCTTGAAATATCGGGAAACTTTTTATTAAATTATAATAATTATTATAAAGGTATTACTTTAATCTGTAAACGGTTATTTCAATCTTACCCGCCCATTGCGGCAGAAGCGGCAGGCGACAAGCGCAACCATCCGGACTCTATCGCGTCTAATCAATAGACTACTAGAGAAAGAGGCGAGATCGATCGATGAGTCCGAATTGGAAATACATAACCGCACTGTCGTTCTGCCTGGCGCTTGGCGCCGATTTTTCCGGCCCATTGTTGGCCGCCGGCGCAGACAAGACGACGAATTACCGCGTGTATCAGGATAATCTTCTGCTGAAGGAATTCCCGGATGCGGTAAGCGCGAGGCAGTATGCGCAGGGCTTCGCCGACAGCCATGTCGAGGAAATCGGCACCCGCCGTTGGATTTGGGACAACTTCCCGCGCTACCGGGTCTACCAGAATGGAAAGACGCTTCCGCAGTGGGGATTCGCCACCTTGTCCGAGGCGGTTGCCGAAGCCGGCAAATGGGCGCATGCCAGCGTCCGCGACCTGCAGGCCGGCGGATGGGTCTGGAACAATTACCCCGCTTACCGGCTGTATCAAGGGGAGATTACGCTGGACGGCTGGGAATTTCCGACGCTGGCCGCGGCCAGGGCCGAGGCCCGGAAATGGGCAGGCGCCCATATTATCGAACTGAACACCAACGAATGGGTGTGGGATAATCTGACGGATCAGGAGAAAGCCCGTCTCCGTTCCCAGGCGCCCGTCTATCGCGTTTATCAGGGCCAATACACCCGGGATGACTGGGTTTTCGCCTTTTTGGGCGATGCGGTGCGGGAAGCCCTGCGCTGGGCCAATTCCGTTGTAGTCAACACGGAGACAGGCCAGGAGGTCTACTCCAATCTGAAAACCTATAAAGTCTATCAGAACGGGACTTTTCTGGAAGCGTTCGCCGGGCTGGATGAAGCGGTTGCCTACGCGCGCAGATGGGCTCACAGCTCCATTGTCCGGGACGGCCGGGCCATCTGGACCAATATCCCGTACTATCAAATTTATCAACGGGACGCACTCATCGGAGAAAGCGATACCCTCCCCGGGGCGCTTCAGCTGGCCAGGCAGTACAGCGGCTCGATCATCCGCACGCTGGACGGCGAAACGATCTGGGACAACCTGCAGGACCTGCAGGTTTGGGGCTGGAACGGCATGTCCGCTTTCCAGGCCATCCGGACGCAGGCCGGCGCCGCATCGGGCCTTGATTCCGATTCCCCGTCCTGGTTTACCCTGGCTGATGCCCAGGGAAACCTGAAGGACGCTTCCGACCCGCTAGCGGCCGAATGGCTGAACGCGCAAGGGCTGCAAGTGCGTCCGCTGGTCAGCAACCAATTTGATTCTTCGCTGACTTCCCGGTTTCTATCGGATCCGGATGCCCAGGGGCGCTTCATCCGGGATCTGGTTGACCGCTGCTCTGCACTCGGCGTAAACGGGATTAATCTCGATTTTGAAAATGTGGCCGGCGCGGACCGGGATCGGTTTACGGCCTTTCTGCAAAGGCTGGCGGACGCGGCTCATCAAAAACGGCTCGACGTCTCCGTCGATCTGGTGAGAGGAGATACCGCCTGGAACGCCAAAACCGCCTACGACCATGAGAAAATCGGACAAATTGTCGATCACGTGGTCATCATGGCCTACGACCAGTATACTCAGTCCGGCACTTCGCCGGGACCCGTGTCCGGATTGCCCTGGACGGAGGAGGGAATCCGGCAGTTTCTGTCCTACGGCATTCCAAGGGAGAAGCTGATCCTCGGCATCCCGCTTTACGTCAGAGTCTGGAAACTGGACGACAGCGGAAAGCCTGCCGGCAACCGGACCGTGTATATCAAGGATCTGCCGGCCCTGCTGAAGGAAAAATCGGCCCGTCTGACGTGGGATCCCCAATTTGGTCAGAACAGGGCCGAATACGAGGAAGACGGATTCCGCTATGTCGTTTGGGTGGAGGATACCCAGACCCTCCGGGCCCGGATCGATCTGGCCAGGAAATACAGTCTGGCCGGAATCGCCGCCTGGCGTCTCGGGTTCGATTCACCCGAGATCTGGCAGATCATCCGGGAGTCGGAGTAGCGGCCGGTCCGGCTGTTCAGGAACGGACCGACCGGTATGCATTGACCCGGCCGTACAGCCAATTCGTCCCGGTTCCCGGAATCGGATCCGCGCCTTTGCGGATCGCTTCGACAACCTGCGCGTTCGTCCTGCCCTGGCTGGCCAGCAGAGCAGCCAGGCCGGCGACATGCGGCGAGGCCATCGAGGTTCCGCTCAAATACGCATAGCGGCTGCCAAGATAGGTGGATAAAATATCCGACCCCGGCGCGGCTACGTCCACCCACTGCCCGTAATTGGAAAAGGACGATCTACGGTCCGACGAATCGGTCGACGCAACCGCGATCACATTCGGATAATACGCCGGGTAATTCGGCTCCTCAGCCCCGTCGTTACCCGCGGCGGCCACAATCACGCTGCCTTTATTCCAGGCGTACGTGACGGCATAAAGCAGGCTGTACGCCCCCTGGGGAGCGCCCAGGCTCAGATTGATCACCTGCGCCCCCTGATTTGCGGCATACAGGATCCCATTCGCGACCGCGCTCAGGCTGCCGGCTCCGCTGCTGTCCAGCACCCGCACCGGCATGAGCGAAACGTTCGGGGCGACACCCGCGATCCCGATTCCGTCGTTGGTTACCGCCGCGGCAATTCCCGCCACATGCGTGCCGTGCCCATTCTCGTCGTCGGGGATGTCGTCATTTTGTACAAAATCGCGCCCGGCTACGATCTTCCCCGCCAGATCGGGATGATTCAGTTGGATCCCCGTATCGACAACGGCAATCTTCACCTGCGGGTTCCCGGAAGTGACGTCCCAGGCCGGCGGTGCATCGATCTTTTGGGGCCCGTATTGGTAGGAATAATAGGAATCATTCGGAACATAGAAAGCTTTAAACAAATAATTGGGCTCGGCGTATTCGACTTCCCGGAATTTGCGGTACCTGCGTACCATTCGCTCGATCTTTCTGCCGGTACCGACCACATGGAAACCAAGATCGGCGTTCTTTTCGAGCACTTTGCCCTTCAGCTTTTTGTGGATCCGGCTAATCGCCTCCTCGGGGGTATCCTCCACGAACTTGACGATCAGCTGGCCCGGCACAAAGACCGGTTCCTTAGGTCGGCGGAATTGTCTGGCGAGCCAATAACCCAGCAGCAACGCAGCCAGCAGGATCACGCCGCCCAACCAGATAGACATCAAATCGCCTCCATCCTCTATGGTTTCCGCATAGCATATGCCGGGAGAGGATGGAAGGACTATGGGTTGGCCCAGCAGCGATCCCAAATGGGCGGGAACCATCCGGAATCCCAAAGCATCCCCGTTCCAGGAGGGAGATCGAGGATCCATGCTGCCGCGGTTCGGATGCCGCTCTCCCGGCTGTCCCGCAACCCGCGCAGCACGGCAAGGGCGGAGCGCGGAATCGGACGACCGACAGGATCCCGTCTCCTTCCGCTTCGCGGATTTTTCCCATTCCCGATGAAGCTTCGAATCCTGCAAAACAGACTGAAATTCCTCCTACTTTTCGATCATCGAACCAAGTAAAATATGGATTAGGAAGGCGGATAAACGAGGAAGGATGTGAATCCAGGTGACGACAACGGAATACCGTGCCCTTCCCCTGAAACGGGTGGGCATTGACGACGGCTTTTGGTCCAAATACGCGCATTTGGTGCGGCACACCGTGCTTCCCTATCAGTGGGAAGCGCTGAACGACCGGATTCCCGATGCCGCGCCCAGCCATGCCATCCGCAATTTCCGGATTGCCGCAGGGCTGGAGGAAGGGGAATTCGGCGGAATGGTGTTCCAGGACAGCGATCTGGCCAAATGGCTGGAGGCGGTCGGCTACGCTCTGGCTTCCGGCCCCGATCCGGAATTGGAGAAGCTGGCCGACGGGGTAATCGGACTGATCGGCCAGGCCCAGCGGGAAGACGGTTATGTCAATACGTATTTTACGATCAAGGAACCCGAGGGGAGGTGGACCAACCTACTCGATTGTCATGAGCTCTACTGTGCCGGCCATCTGATCGAGGCGGCGGTCGCCTACTACGAGAACACCGGGAAGCGGAAGCTGCTGGACATCATGTGCCGCTACGCCGATTATATCGATTCCGTCTTCGGCAGGGAGCCGGGCAAGATTCGCGGATACGACGGGCATCAGGAAATCGAGCTGGCGCTGGTCAAGCTGTATCAGGTGACGGGCGAGGAAAAATATTTGCGGCTCAGCCGCTTTTTCATCGACGAGCGAGGCAGACAGCCGAGCTTCTTCGTAGAGGAGTGGGAGCGCAGAGGCCGAACCGGCCACTGGACCCGCGGACGCACGAATCGGCCTGATCTGGAATACAATCAAAGCCATCTGCCGGTGCGCGAGCAGTCTGAGGCGGTCGGACATTCCGTCAGGGCCGTCTATATGTACACCGCGATGGCGGATCTTGCCCGGCTGACCGGCGACTCCGCCCTGCGGGAGGCGTGCCGGAGGCTGTGGACCAACATCACCCGCCGCCGGATGTACATCACGGGAGGAATCGGCTCGACGCACCACGGGGAAGCGTTCACCTTCGATTACGACCTGCCCAACGATACAGTGTATGCCGAAACCTGCGCATCGATCGGTCTGATCTTCTTTGCGCAGCGGATGCTGCTTATGGAACCCTGCAGCGAGTATGCGGATGTAATGGAACGCGCGCTTTACAACAATGTCATCGGGAGCATGTCCCTGGACGGCAAACATTACTTCTATGTAAATCCGCTTGAGGTCTGGCCGGAAGCGAGCGATAAGAATCCCGGCAAGCGTCACGTCAAGGCCGTCCGGCAAAAATGGTTCGGCTGTTCCTGCTGCCCGCCGAACGTGGCCCGGCTGCTGAGTTCGCTGGGACAGTACATCTACACGTCCGCGGAGGATACGATCTACACCCATCTGTTTATCGGCGGCAAGGCAACCTTCGACCTGGCCGGCGGACAGGTAAAGCTGCGTCAGCAATCCGGTCTGCCATGGAACGGCAATGTCCGATTCGAAGTGGATCCCCTCAATGCCGGCGAATTTACTCTGGCGCTCCGAATTCCCGATTGGAGCGCGCAACCGAAGCTGCGCATCAATGGAGCCGATGCGGAGTATACGGTGGAGAAGGGCTACGCGCTCGTGAAGCGGCAATGGTCCGCCGGGGATGCGGTGGACTGGGAGCTGCCAATGGAGGTGCAGCTGATCCAGGCGAACCCGAACGTCCGGGCGAATGCCGGCAAGGCGGCGATTCAGCGCGGTCCGCTCGTGTACTGTCTCGAGGAGACCGATCACGGATCCCCTTTGTCCGCTCTTTCCCTCTCTCCCGATGCGGCATTGAACCCGCGTTATGAAGAGGAATTGCTTGGAGGCGCGGTCGTGATTGAAGGCGAAGGCCGGATGGACGACACTTCATCCTGGGATGGCCGGCTTTACCTCCCTCTCCGCCGCAAGACCCGCCGCGCCCCGATCCGGGCCATCCCTTACTTCCTGTGGGGCAACCGCACTCCCGGCGAAATGACCGTCTGGATCCGAATCCGGGAATAGCCGGAAAGGGCGCTGCAACGAAACGATCCCTCCCCTGGAAATTTTCGGGGGAGGGATCGTGGTTTTCGGGGAGCTTGCCTTGGGCAAAACCGACCTCTGTTGATCAAATGGAAGATTTATTTTTTGTTGGCGGCGATCATGGCATTGACATTCTCATCTGCCTGACGCAGGGCAGTGTTTACATCGATGTTGCCGTCATAGTATTGCTTGAAGCTGTCCCAAACCGGTCCGCGGGCCTTGTTCTCGAATTTGGAGAAGATCGGGGCCGGCAGCGGCGTGTCTTTGATGACATTGGCAATGTTTTTCCCTTTCATGAACGGCATATCCGCGCCCAGCTGCTGGTTAACCCCGGGATTGGACAGCGGACTCATTTTCCCTGTCGCCCGCACCATCTTCGTCTGGTTCTCCTCCGACATGATGACGCTGAGCGCCTGCATCGCTTCGTCCTGATGCTTGCCGGTTTTCGTAATTGCGATCAAATGGGCCTCGACATAGCGGTATTGGTTCGGTTTGTCCGGGTAAACCGGATAAGTAACCATATCCCAATTCAGTCCGCCGTTTTTCTCCGCGGTCGCGATATTTCCGAGGATGTAGGAAGCGGTGGCAATCATGGCGACATTCTTGTCCTCAGCAAACCATTTCGGGCCGTTGAACGTCATCATTTTCGGAGGCTGGTTGTTCGGAAGCGACCAGACCGCTTTGGCCGTTTCAAACAACCGCTTCCAGGTTTCGTTATTGACCGACGCCTTGTCCGTCTTGCCGTCGATCATCGCCGCGCCCAATTGCTCGCCCATCCGGCCGAGCTGATCGCAGTCCAGGCCGCGATACTGCGTTCCGTCCTCAACCCGGGACAGCTTCTTTCCGAGCTCGATCGCATCGTCCCAGGTCATGCCGTCTTTCGGATAAGCGACGCCGAACTTGTCGAACAGGTCCTTGTTATAGAACGTCGCTACGAACGGGGTGGAGAACGGCAGCCCGCTCAATTCGTTGTTTCCGGATACCTGCCGGATGGAGGTCATAATCTCGGGGGCGAATTTGCCGAGATCTACATTGTATTTCTTGGCCAGCGGGGTAATATCGCCGAGCAGGTTGAGATTGTAATATACCCCCAAATCGCCGTTCCAGGTGTAAATGAGATCGGGAATGTCGTTCGCGGCAATCAGGTCTTCGATTTTCGTGCCGTTTCCCGGTTTCAGCGGCTCGATCGTGATATTGGGATACTTTTTCTTGACCGGATCGACAATATAATTTTGAATGTCCTCATCGGTAATGCCGGTCGCAATGTACAATTTCAGCGTAACCGGTTCGGCCGGTTTGGCCGGTACCTGCTGTTTTTCCGAATTGTTCGCCGGCGCCGTACCTTCCGCCTGATCGGGAGTGCCCCCGCACGCGCTCAACATCAGACTGCTCGCCATCACTGTGGCCAAACTGATTCCTGCCCATTTTGCTCTCACTTGGCTTGCCTCCTTGGAATTGGTGTAAGCATTTTTATGTAAGCGTTTCCTACACCAATTGTAATGGAACAAGCACCCGGAAATCTTCATGCTCGCTTGCGGTAAATGGCCTGTACTTTACATTTTTTGCTGTCTTTTTCTTCATCCCCCGGAATAGCCGCCGCGGATCAGCCCTCATTTCCGTATCGGGTGCGGCTCATGATCCGGATCGCTGTTTCAAGATCCGGGAAGAAACCGGCGCCAACCGCGGCGTAGATCGCCGCCCCGTATGCCGCTTCTTCTTCAACCTCCGGCAAGATGAGCGGAAGCTTCAATTTTTGCTGCAGCAGCTTTTGCAGCGCGGAATTTTTGCGCAGCCCGTTGCCGGAGCCGCAGGCGATCCGGAGCCGGCTCCCCAGCTCATGCGGAAAGTCGTCCACAAACCCCAGCAATTCGTCGGTGATGCCTTGAAGCACACCGAGAATAAGATGCCTGGGCGTAAAATTCCATGGAAGCAGCCCAGCGATTGTTCCCGCCGCGCCGGGATTCTGCCGGGTTCCATAAAATTGCGTCTCCACGCGCGGGGCTTCCGGGGCTTCCTTCAGCGCTTCCTCCGCCAGACGGTTCATCTCCGAATACAGGCTGTCCCCCTGATAGCCCGAAAACACCCGGCAGGTTTCGCGGAAAAACTGCTCCAGCAAGGCATACGATTTTCCGCCTGCAAGCGATGCGCCGACAAGCAAATATCCGCCCCCGGGAAAAGGACGTGTCTCCAGCCCCGGACCTGCTTCGAATTGTTCCGAGTACACGGACACCTGGGCGCCCGTTCCGATATTGACCTGCAGCGTTCCCGAGAGAGAAGGCACCGCGCCCAGAAAGCTCGCCTGATTATCACCGATTGCGCAGAAAACCGGCTGCCCATGCGGCGTCATCCCGGCAAGAGCTGTCTTGCCCGCGGCACGGCCGGCCACTTCCGGCACAATCGACGCGTCGATCCCCGCCCGCTCCATCGCGACCCGGTCAAATTCCATCCGGTCCGGCACAAACATGCCGAAACCGGCTGCATTGGTGGGATCGATTACCGGTGATGTTGCCCCGGTCAGCCGCATGGCCGCATAATCGCCGATGGTACAGATCGCCGCGGCATTCCGGGGCGCTTTCTTTTTATGCAAATGGCAAAAATGGGTGACAAGCCCGTAGCCGCTGGAAAGTTGCCATCCGGTGAGCTCTTCGAGATAGGCAACATACGTGCGCCCCGAATCGAAACCTTCTTCGCCGCTCTTGTCCTGCCAGGTATAAAGCGGGCTCACATGCTTGCCGCTGGCGTCCACATAGAGCATCCCGTGCATTTGGCAGGAAATCCCGATCGCTCCGATCCGGACTTTCCCGCACTCCGCCAGCAGTTCCCGAACCCGTGTCATGATCCGTTCCGGGTCCTGAATCGCCTCTCCCGGCCGGGCGGAGACGATCCCCGAATCGTTCGCCCGGGTCAGCGTCTTAAGAATCGTACCGCTGGCGCAGTCGGCCAGCACACAACCGATGGTAGTCGTACCGATATCGATTCCGATCGCGATCATCAGGATCCGCCCCTCCCCCATGGTCTTCGTCCGGCGTGCCTCCTCCGCACGTTTGGCCGGATCGTCCGCTGTAAGCTATCACCCCAACGACAGCTCCTCTGTCTTTTTCTGTCAACCGGCTTTTGCTAAGCCTGCGGCCCGACGGACGCGCGCTTTCCGCAATGATCATTTCCATGAAAGTAAGCGGAAGCTTTACAGCCTCTGCCTGAATTTCCTTCCGTTCAGCTGTCTTCCACCTTGCGGTACATAAGCTTGCGAACCGCGATTGCCGTAACGGCGGCAGCGGCCAAAATGACCGCTCCGATCAGCAGGCCGTGGCGCACCAGGTGCGCCGCCCGCCGCCATTCCTCGCCCAATAGATTGCCCAGCATGACAAAAGTCAGTGCCCATACGGCCGCTCCGGGAACCGCCCATAAGAGAAAGCCCGCATACCGCCATTTGCTCATCCCCGCGAAATAAGCGGTGACATGCCGCAGGCCGGGGACAAAGTAACCGAAGGTCAGCGTCCACTTGCCGTACTGGTTGAACCAGCTTCCGGCGCGCTCCAGCTTCTCCGGGTGGAGACCGACTTTGGGCCCGTAGTTCACGAGCAGCGGATAGCCGAATCTGCGTCCGACTGCGAAGCTGATCGACATTCCCAGCACACTGCCCGAGATGGACAGGAGAATGGTGGGGATAAAATGCAGATGCCCTTTGGAGATCAAATAACCGGCGAACATCATCAGTACTTCGTCAGGCACAGGCAGGCCGACAATACCCAGCACCATCGATCCGAAAATGGCCGCGTATCCGTAGCGGGCCACGAGGATCAAAACCCGGTCGTGCATAAGCTCAAGTCCTTCCCTCGATCATCCATTATTCGCATCATTCCCCATTTCCCCCTGCCTATTCCCGCGGCAAACGCCCCCGGCGACGAATGATTGCCCTTTTCCGCAAATTCCCTATATAGTTAGGATAAATCAAGCTGCAGGGCTGAACAAGTACCTGCGGCAATCGGGAGGGTTCGCAGGTTGAACAGATGGCCGAACATCCGAATTGCGGGAGATTTTGTGGTCAAACCGGGGACCGAGCTGGGACCCCGGACCTTGGCCGACTATGAACTGGTCTACTTTCCCCGGCCAGAGTCGGCCATTTACACATTGGAAGGAACCGCCGTTACGCTGAGTGAGCCGGGCTTCATCCTGACCCGTCCGGGCCAGCTTCATCATTACCGGTTTCGCAAAGATATTCCGGTGCGGCACCAGTTTGTCCATTTTACCTGGCCCGATCCGGGCGGCCGCTTTGAACTGCTGCCCGCTTCCATTCCCTGCCCGGCCCATGGGCTTCCGCCGCGGCTCATGCAGGAGATGATGGCGGTTATGCATGCGCAGCGGGAAGATTGGCGTGAACACTGTGCAGCGCTGCTGTTTGTCCTGCTCCACGCGCTTATGCGCTGCGGCCCGGAGGATCTCCCGTCCGGAGAACCGGTCGGGATCCGCCACGCCAAACGCTTTATCGCCGAGCGGTTGGGCCAGCCGCTTTCCGTTCGGCAGATCGCCCGCCATGTCGGGTGGTCGCACGAGCATTTCAGCCGGATGTTCCGCCGAACCACCGGGATAAGCCCCCAAGCCTTCATTCTGCAGCAGCGGGTTGAATACGCCGCCCGGCTTCTGCTCAGCACAACCGATACGATCAAGGAGGTAGCTTTCCAGGCCGGCTTCGGGGACGCGCATTATTTCTCCCGCTGCTTTCGGAAGCTCAAGGGAATTCCGCCGCACAGATTCCGCAGCCGAAACAGCGATTCGCGGATGGATTATGTTCATCCGGCAGCGGGCGAGCCGTCCCCCTATCCGCTCAATACCTATTTCCATTCCTGACGCTTCCCGGGTGAAGATCAAACCGGTGCAACAATTCTTCCATCCGCTCTATTGAGCCGGCGGCTGATTTCCCTGATACTGGTAAGGGAAACTTGTGATTATGTCAATGAAGATCATCAAGGAGGCGGAACGTTATGTCGAATGCTCTCTCCGGGGCACTGACGGAACAACAGCGGTTGCAGTACCGGGACCAGGGCTATCTGATCATCGAATCCCTTTTGGCCCCGGAAGAATGCGACGAGCTGAACCAGCGCGCGCTGGACTTTCTGGCAGGCCGCATCGCGGCTGGCGAAGGAAACCGGGCCTACATGGAGCCCGAAGCGGTGGAGAAAGGCTGGGTGTCGGATGAACAGCCCGATCCCCGCTTCCTGTTCAAGATCGGTCATCGCATGCATATGACCGATCCCGTTTTCCGCTATTATGCCATGCACGAGCGGATTGCCGATATCCTGAACGACCTGATCGGGCCGGATATCAAATGTGTTCAATCGATGTACATCGACAAGCCCGGGAATATCGGGGTCGGCCAGCCCTATCATCAGGATTCGTATTATTTGAAGACGGTGCCGGATACGGTGATCGGCGTCTGGATCGCCTGCGACGATGTAGACGAAGCGAACGGCTGTCTGCATATCATCCCCGGAAGCCATCGGGAGGCGATCCTGCCGCATGAGACCCCGGTGAATCCGAAGCAGCGCAAATATTTTCTCGAGGTCCATGCCGCCCGCGGGCGCAAGGAAATCGCCTGCCGCCTGCCCAAAGGCGGGGCCGTCTTCTTTCCCGGCACGATGCTGCACCGATCCGGGGACAATCATACTTCCGACCGGCAGCGGAGGGCCTATGTCCTGCACTATGCCAGCGCGAAATCCCGCCCGCAGAAGGAGACGGAAGTGCGAAACCCCCATCTGCTCGTCCGCGGCCGACAGTATCCGGGCTGCCTGTAAGAGAGCGGGAAGTCGGCCCCCATCTGTCTGCGGCCATTCTGAAATTCCCCGTCCTTCCGGAGGGCGGGGAATTTTGCGTCGCTTTCGCTTCCGATTCCTCCTGCAAGAAGGAATAAGCGGAACCGATCGGGAAATTATACGATGGATTCCGTCCATTCTTTGCAACAGGAGGTTTGTTATGCTCGGATTTGCCATTTTGCTGACCTTCCACCTGACCGGCATGCTTTTGCAGTATGGACTGCACGTGCCGCTGCCGGCCAATGTGATCGGCCTGGCCCTGTTTACGCTCGCGCTGTTTTTCAAGCTGATCAAGCTGGAATGGGTCGAAAGCGCGGCCCTCTTTCTGAACCGGCACATGCTGCTGTTTTTCGCCCCGATCGTCGCCGGAACTCTCGTCTTCTTTCCGGAAATTAAGCGGCACGCCGCCGCCATCCTGATTTCCCTGGCCGGCAGCTGGCTTGCCGTGCTTCTTGCGGGGGGCTGGACTACGCGTTTGCTCCTTGGATGCGCGAAAAAAACGGCCGGTTCTGCCGATTCCAAGGAGGAATGCGCATGACTTTCGAGCAGTTTACCCAGAGTCCGATGTTCGGAATTTCGCTTACCATCATCCTGTATACGATATCACTCGGGCTCCGGAAGGTGTGGAAACCGCTGAACCCGCTGCTGGTCACCGCAGGGGTGATTATGGCCGTTCTGGCCTTGGCTGATATTCCTTACCGGAATTACGAGGTAGGCGGCAGCATGATTGAATTTTTGCTTGGACCGGCCACGGTAGCCCTGGGAGTTCCGCTTTACAAACATGCGCAAAAGATCCGGAACCGGCTGTTCCCGATGATCGCCGGCATCTCCGTGGGTTCAGCCGCCGGCATTCTGAGTGCCGCAGGCCTCGTCTCGGCGCTGGGAGGAACCCGGGAGTTGATGGCGACAATGATGCCGAAATCGGTCACCACCCCCATCTCTGTTGAAATTGTCCGCAGCCTGGGCGGCATCCCCGAGCTGGGAGCGGTGTTCACCGTACTGACCGGATTGCTCGGCAGCGTGCTCGGCCCGCAGCTGCTCCGGCTGTGCGGAGTCAGAGACGATATTTCGGTCGGCGTGGCGATCGGCACATCCTCTCACGGCATTGGAACCGCCCGCCTTCTCTCCGAAGCAGAGATGAAAGGAAGCATCAGCGGCTTTTCCATGGGCATTGCCGGCATCGTCACCTCCCTGCTGTTTATCCCGGTATACGGGTGGCTGCCGTAAAATTCCGATCGCGCATCAGGTGGCAGCCTCCCCCTTCTTCCGGCGCAGCAGGCGAAAGATTTCGAGCAGCAAAATATTCAGGCTGAGCCAGACGCCCCCGAAGGCATAACCTGCAACGGCATCGCTCGGGAGCTGAAGCCCGAGCGAAATTCTGGAAAGGCCCGCAAGAAAGCTCAGCAGCAGAACCAGAAGCGTCGCCCACAGGTGCGCACCGACATTTTTCCGGTGCCGGACAAAGAGGAATGCGGCAAAGCCGGCAAGGGCCAGCGTCATCAGTGTCTGTTCGCCCGGAAAAGCTTCTGAAACCCGCACCGGCCGAATCCATTGAAACAGGGCCCGCAGCCCTCTGCTCCACACTTCGCCCCCGGCCAGAACAAAGACCAGGAAGCCGCTTTCCAGCAACCGGTCCTTTCCCCTCCAGATTACCTGCGCTAGCGTTGCCGCACCGACAAACAGAAGAAACGGCGGTGTCCCGAGGACGGAGAAGCGCGTCATGAAGGGGATGAACCGTTCATCGAAGATGACGTGAACGAGGAACATCGTCAGGCTGTCGAATTCGCCGAATTCGTTGGCCAGAAAATCCTGGATCAATCCGCCCATCCAGGCCAGCAGCAGGAGAAATATGATGAAGGTGGCGCTCACCAGCAGCCGGACTCTCCCCAGGGAATGAAACAGGTCCAGAGATCGGTCGAGCAGCCGGATCAGCCGATCCTGAAGCGGCTCTTTATAACGCCGGTACATCCAGACGGCCAGAAAGACCATTGCGGCGAGAATCCCGGCGATCAGCAAATATTTTTGGATCGTGTGGTGAAACTCTTTCCATTTCGGGCCGAGCAGCTTACCCAGACTAATGAAGGCTCCTGTCCAAAGAAAGGCGCCCGTATAGGCAAAAATCATGTACGTGCGGAAGGGAATGCGGACGATACCGGAAAAATACCCGGTTATATGCCGGATACCGGGGAGAAAGTAGGCAATCACGAGGACTCCGTTTCCATACCGGTCAAACCATTTCGACGTCCGTTCCAGCTTTTCCGGCCCGAAATGGACCCTGGCGCCGTGCTTTTCAAAGAACGGCCGGCCAAGAATCTTTCCCAGGATGTAGGCCAGCGTCATGCCGAGCGAGCTGCCCGCCCCTGCCGCCAATACACTGAAGCCCCAGTGCAGCTGTCCTTGATAAACCATCAGCCCCGCATAGCTCATCAGGACTTCTCCGGGCAGGGGAAGCGCCATCAGTTCCAGCAGAAGGGCGGCGAACAGAACCAGATACCCGTACGAGTCCATCGCGTGTTCAAGCCATGCCAATATCATTGCCCCCTGTCTTCTCTCTTTTCTGCGGATTTCTCTTTCCCCAGTATAAAAGATGGGCTCGCCGGGCGCAAAAAAATGAAGGCCCGAAGGCCTTCCATTGCAATTTCGCGAGGAGCATTATTTTTTCGATTTGGCGTACGACTCGTTAATTTCTTTGATATAATCGTCGCCGCCGCTCTTCTTCCAGAGATCGATGGCCGCTTTAAAGCCGTTTTCGTCAATTTTTCCGACGATGAACTGGATGCGGGCGTCCTCGATGATTTTATCCAGCTGAACCCCTTTCTGGGTGTAAGTCGGGGAATCAAGCGGCTCGGCCGGATTCGGAACGATGATTTTCTCGTTGTCCTTCTGGACCTGGGCCACCTTGCCGCGCAGCGGTGTTTCCGGTTTGAATTGTCCATCCACACGGTTCGGGATGTACATCAGCAGCTGGTTCAGGTCATGGTTGTTGAGCTCAGGCGGCAGCGGATCCTTGGCCAGGGAAACCTTCCGGCCGTCCTCTACTTTGTAATGCTCGCCTTCAATTCCGTCGTTCAGCAGGGTCTGCATTTTCTGGTCGTTCAGCTTGTCCAGGAAGGTCAGCACCTTCTTCAGATCGGCTTCGGTCTTGACACTTTGTTTGGAGATGACGAACAATCCGCCGTAACCGGAGGTTGGCAGGTTGCGCAGTCCCTTCGGGCCCGAAACTGCCCCCATTACATCAATTTTCGCTTTCGGGTCGACATCCGCCAATTTTTGCTCCAGGCGCTGCGCCTGGTCGGCGACGTCGACGATAACCCCGGCTTTGCCGTTGACAACGGGATCCGTCCATTTTGCGGAATCCATGACCGCGAAGTCGGGATTGACCAATTTCTCGTCATACAGCTTCTTGAAAAACTTGAGCGCATCCATATATTCCGGAGTCATAAAGGCCGGAACCAGTTTTCCTCCGGAATCCAGACCCCATTTGTTCGGTGCGCCAAACCAGGTCTGCATGATGTCCCAGGGACCGGAATATTTGGTGACGACCATGCCGTACGTATCGTCCTTGCCGTTTTTGTCCGGATCGTTGTAGGTAAAAGCCTTCAGCATGTTGTAAAAATCATCGATTGTCTTCGGTTCCTGCATGCCCAGATTGTCCAGCCAGTCCTTGCGGAAGGAGATACCCATCCGTCCCAGCGGGCGGGCGCGGTAAATTCCGTAAATTTTGCCTTCGGTGGAAATGTTGTTAAGCACATCCGGATTGGCCTGACTCAGGTTCGGATAGTCCTTCAGATAAGGACCGACTTCCCAGAAAGCTCCCGCCTTGATCGCGTTGGCTATGCTCGGCAGCTTGGTGCTTCCCACGTAGGTAACCATCGGCATGTTTCCGGAAGCAAGAGTAATATTCAGCTTGTCCTCATACGAGGAGTTGGGGGTAAACAGAATGTTTACTTTGGTTCCCGTATACTGCTCCATTTGCTGCCAAACCTTGCTGGTTTCTTCCTTCGGCAGGTCGGTGTTGAAGCTGGGAACCATGATCGATACTTCAAAAGGCTTTCCGGCATCCCCCTGGCCGCCGGAGGATTGTCCTTCGGTTTTGCCGCCGCAGCCGGCCAGTGCCGTAAAGCCTAGCGCCAGACTCAAACCTGCGATCAGCGGTTTTCTCAACTGGTTTTTCTGTTGCATAGTGTGTGAAACCTCCCTTTTGATTAGCGGAAAAAATCTATTGAGGCCGCCCGCGGTCCGGAAACCGCGGGGGTGAACTCCATGAAAACGGAAAACTGCCTCAGCCCTTGAGCGCGCCGATCATCACCCCTTTGGCGAAATGCTTCTGCAGGAAGGGGTATACAAGCAAGATCGGAACCGTGCCCACAACGATGATGGCCATTTTGACCGATTGATCCGGAGGCTTGACGAAGGTCGGATCCATGGAGGACATATCGCCAATCGAGCCCTGCGAAAGCATGATGATTTGCCGCAGCACCACCTGCAGCGGCCATTTTTCGGCATCGTTGAGGTACAGCAACGCGCTGAAGAAATCGTTCCAATGGCCCACAGCATAGAAAAGCGCGAATGTCGCAATGACCGGCTTGGAGAGCGGCAGGACAATCCGCCAAAGCACGCCGAGCTCGGTACAGCCGTCAATGCGGGCGGATTCTTCCAGCTCGGCCGGAAGCTCCTGGAAGAACGTTTTGATGACAATCAGGTTAAACGCGCTGATCGCTCCGGGGAGCAGCACCGCCCAATACGTATTGAGCAGTCCCAGCCCTTTGACAATCAGGTAGGTCGGAATCATCCCGCCGCTGAACAGCATGGAGAAAATAACCAGATTCATCACCAGATTCCGTCCGAACAGCCGCTTCTGGGACAGCGCGTACGCCATGGTGAAGGAAAAAAACAGATTGATCAGAGTCCCCATGACGGTGATGTAGACGGATACGCCGACGCTGCGGATCAGGGTATTGGTCGAGAAAATAAATTCGTAAGCCGCCAGGGAAAACGTTCTGGGGATGATGAAGAAGGGTCTCGTGGACAGCTCCGCTTCCGTGGCAAACGACCCCGCAATAATGTACAAGAACGGCAATATCGTACAAATCGAGAACAATCCGAGAAAGATAAAGTTGAATACGTCAAAGGCTTTCCCGCCGAATGTATTATATTTCATAGGATTCCCTCCCTCCTTCCGTCTAGAACAGGCCCGAATGTCCGGCGCGTTTCGCCAGATAGTTCGAGGTAAAGATCAAAACAATGCCGACCAGTGATTTGAAAAGGCCGATCGCCGTACTGTAGCTGAAGGCGCCCTGGGTGATCCCGACAAAATACACGTACGTATCGAACACATCGGCAACGTTCCGGTTCAGGGCGTTGCTCATCAGAAAAATTTGTTCAAAACCGCGGTCGAGGAAATTTCCCATCCGCAGAATCAGCAAAATAATAATCGTACTCCGGATCGCCGGCAGGGTAATGTGCCACAGCTGACGCATCCGTCCGGCTCCGTCCACTCTTGCCGCCTCATAAAGCTCCTGCTGTACGCCGGAGAGCGCAGCCAGGAAAATAATGGTCCCCCAACCGCATTCTTTCCAGATGACCTGAATGATAATTAATGGCCGGAACCAGGCTTCGCTGGACAGAAAGTCGATCTTGTGGCCGGTATACTGCTGAAGCATGCCGTTGACGACCCCGCCCTCGGTTGTCAGCAGCATATAAGTAATGCTGACGACGATAACCATCGAGATAAAATGGGGAATGTAGATCATCGTCTGCACCAGCCGTTTGTAGAAGGCCAGCCGAAGCTCGTTCAGCAGCAGGGCCAGCAGGATCGGCGCCGGGAAAAAGAAGACCAGATCGTAAACGGCCAGAATCAGCGTGTTGCGCAGCAGCCGGAAAAAGTCGGGATTTTGCAGAAAATTGACAAAATTGTCGAATCCAACCCATTCGCTGTGAAAGAAGCCGAGAAACGGCTGGTAATTCTGAAAGGCAATCAGCACCCCCCACATCGGGGCGTACTTGAAAACCAGAAAATACAACAGGCCGGGGGCCAGCAGCAAGTACAGCCACTTGTCCCTCCGCAGCCGGGCCAAAACTCCCGACTTGTACGGGGTTTCCCGGTTTAACGGGGTTTCCTGCACAGAGGCTTGCGCCATATTCAATCTCTCCTTCGGAAGGGCTTTGCATTCTGCGGTTGAGCGGTTGAACGGAACCGCACCCGCGATGATAACACTCGCTGCATTCAACAATAAATGGACGGGCTTGTTTCCGGCAATCGGACATTTTTGCGGCTTTCGGCCCCCGGGACTTGAACAATTTTATCAGTTTGCACTATATTGCATGGGCCCTGCTGAAGCTTCTGCGGGCGGGTTCTTTGCCGGGGAAGCCGACGGCTGGCGTCAAGCATGGCGGCATCGAAAAAGACAGCCCGGATTGTCCGCAGGCTGCCTTCCCCGGATTTTGCCGTTTCAGCCGATTCCCGAAGCAGGGATTTCCCTTCGGTGCTTCGCGTTTGGACAAAAGTCCCATACTGCCGGTCGGAAAGATTCATCCGATTGAGGCTATAGACGTAATCGCGCCGGTATTGGGCCAACTTCGCCCACGGCTGAAGCGTGTCGAGCGAGATCGCTTTTCCAGAGCGCGGACAAGCATCCGTTCGGCCCAAAACAGCAGCACAAAGCCTGGATCGAACCGGGGGAATCCCCCCGCTGCCTTCCATCGCGTTCATCCCTCGCACCTTCGCCTTCAGATCCCATTCTTAATGATACCCGAACGATGTCCAATAACGGTTAACCGGCGAAAACGTTTCCCTTTAACCAGGATTGGCTATATAATAGAACAGGGCAGATGAAACGATAACGAGGAGTGACAGCCATGAAATACCGCGATTTGGGTTCTTCCGGTCTATCGGTAAGCGAAATCAGTTTCGGCACCTGGGCTATCGGCGGCTCGTGGGGCAGCGTCAACGATGAGGAATCTCTGAACGGGCTGGCCCGGGCGATCGATGCGGGGGTGAACTTCTTTGATACCGCGGATGTGTACGGTTCCGGCCACAGCGAGGAGCTGCTGGCGAAAGCCACCCGCGGGCGGGAGGATCGTATCTATATCGCCACGAAATTTTGCCGTCAAGGCAATCTTGGTGATCCCGGCAATTACTCGGAGCAGACGGTGCGTTCCTACTGCGAGGCCAGCCTGAAGCGCCTGAACCGCGAACGCCTGGATCTCTACCAGATCCACTGTCCGCCGATTGAAATTTTGCGCGACGGCTCCGTCTTCACGGTTCTGGACAAGCTGCAGGAGGAAGGGAAAATCCGCTGCTACGGCGTCAGTGTGGAGACGGTGGAAGAAGGGCTTTTGTGTCTGCAGTATCCTAATGTCCGGGCCCTGCAGGTTATCTATAACATTTTCCGGCAAAAACCCGCGGACGAGCTGTTTCCCCGGGCCAAAGCCCAGGGGGTCGGCATTCTGGTCCGGCTGCCGCTGGCCAGCGGCCTGTTGACAGGCAAATTCAGCGAAGACACGACGTTTGCTCCGGACGATCACCGCAATTTCAACCGCAACGGCGAAAGCTTCAACGTCGGGGAGACCTTTGCCGGTCTGCCTTTTGAAACCGGGGTTGCTTTAAGCCGCAAGCTCGCCTGGATCGGGGAAGGACGCGGAAACATGGCCCGCGGCGCCATCCGCTGGATTCTGGACAATCCGGACATTACCTGCGTAATTCCCGGCTTCCGCAATGCGAAGCAGGTGGAGGACAATCTGGCAGCGCTGGATGCAAAACCTTTCTCCGCTGAAGAGCAGGAACGTCTTCGTTCCTTTTACCGCAGCGAGGTTCATGATCATATTCGCGGTGCTTACTGAAGCCGGGAAATCCGCCGCTAACCGCGCCAGAAAAAACGGTTCCTGTCGTCCTTGGGACGGAGGAACCGTCTTTTCTTCAATGAATGGTAGCCTCCAGAGCGGGAAACGGTCGGGCTGGAATCCCTTCTTTCGGCCGGGACCCTCTCAATCCGCGCCCATTTCCTGCAAAGCGGTCGCTACCGCTTCCCGGACGTGCGGATTTTCGTGCCCGCGGTGCCGCTCAATGGCCGGAAGGTATTTGCGGTTGTGCGTAAAGCTCAGCACATCAATGGCCCGGGCCAGCTCATCGGCAGAAAGGCTCTCCATGCTTTCCACCAGCTTATCCAGATTTATTGAACGGATATCCCGGAAGACGCCCGCCTTGACCAGCGTTTCGAAAAATTCCTGCCGTACTTCCGGATCCCCCTCCTTCAAGGCCCCTTCGACGAGCAGCCCGATGATCGCATCAAAATCGGCAATGTGCGGGTTGTACGATTCGAAAATATCATTCAAGTGGCTGAGCAGCTCGATTTTCTCCCTGGATGATCCCTTCATCAGCTGTCTGGATATTTTGGCTAATTTCACTTCGGCTCATCTCCCGGTAAATGGTATGTGGGTATCGTTGGCGATTTGTTCATTATACATCGGACTATTCGGATTCATCACGTTCGCCTGGTGGAAATTGCCGCTGGAATCCATGTAGTAGATTTTCCCTTTGCCCCCGTAACGGACCTCAACCCGGTAAATCCAGCCTTTCGACGCATTGCTTCCTGCCGGAGCGCCAGGGTCGATGCTGTGGGCGCGAACGTTGTATACGTCGCCGTTGGGAGCGGTCCATTTGTATTTGACGCCTTTCTCCGCCCCTCCGGGAATCTTCTTCCAGGGAAGCCTGGCGGCGTTCCTGGGAATGCGGGAGCGGAAATCGCGAAGATCCTTGACACCGTGAAAATCCCCGACCTTTCCGGTCCCCAGGGCCGACTTGCCCGTCGGGACCCGGATCCGCAGAAGCTTGTCAAACAGCAGCGTTCCGGCAATGCTTTCCCCCAGGATCTTGAAGGTCTGGCCTGCCCGCGGGATTTTCCCCTTGGCCGCCAACTGCCCCATATAATTTCCTATGAAGTTGACGCCCAGGGCCGTGCCGAAGCCTTTGTTGAAGAAGGCGGCGCGAAGGGTGGAGATCGGGTTTTTCGCCAAGCCGCGGAAGAAATTCGGCAGCCCGCTCCTCATAGCGCCAAACGCCCCGCGCAGAAAGCCAAGGGAACGGCTTCCGAGCGCCCGCAGCGCTCCCCGGAAGCCGGCGCTTCGGACAAGCTGAAACGCTCCGCGAATGGCGGCGCCAACGCCCAACTCACCAATGGAGATGACCGTGAGGGCGGCCAGTCCTCCGATCCCGATTCCCCTGATCCAGCTGAAATGGTCCCCGGCCATGATTCCATAGACGGCGCCCGCCACAACCCCGACTACTGCCGCGGTAACAAGCAGCGGAGCCCCGATGGTTACACCGAGAATGGCGGCGCCCGCCACGACAACTCCGATGACGATTGCCGTCCCGATAGCGCCGGCCACTCCTCCCTTCACCCCTCCTTTCACATGATTCCAGAGACTCTTGTACCAGGGCGTTTTTTTTCCGGGTTCCTTCGCACCCGGTTTATGGATGTCCGTTTCCCTGGTTTCTGCCGCCTGCGTATCCTCCGGATTGGCATTCGGCGCCTCGGTTCCCGGAGCATTCCCGCTTTCCGTCCGAACGAAGGTGCTGTCCGGGTTCGCGGAACCGCCGTTCGCAGAATCCGGCGTTCCCGCTCCGGGAGGATTCACTCCCGGGATATCCGGTCTACGCGGGGTATCCGCGGAATCCGCCCCCGCGGATGGCGTTCCGGAATTCCGGCCTTTTCCCGGATTGCCCGGTTCTTTCGCTCCGCCCGGATCCGGATCTTTAACGTTTGGATTCGCGGAATTGCCCGGATCCCCTGTACTGTAATCCGGACCCGGCGGGATGGCCTTCCGGATCGGAATGTTCCCCGGGAATTCCCCGTCCCTGGAAGGCAGCCGATGTTCATCCAAATGATAATCAATGCCTGGAGGCGGGTCATCCGCAAAGACGGGGATCGTCCCGCCGGTCCACAGCAGGAAGACCAGAAGCCAGGTCAGCCGCCAATGTTTCATGCTTCAGTCCCTCCATCCGGACAGCCTTGGCCGATTTCCTTTTTTCTAACATTTTTCCAAATCTTTCCCCTCCTCGTAAATAGTCTGTTCTGCTTACTTTTCTAGAACTTTCCGTATGTTTTTCCGCTCCCCTTGATCAAG
>Ga0310828_1000456_pt1 | contig 42505 bp, 67 predicted proteins | sample WT_ome_3_FD_202242 | JGI IMG/M metagenome (GOLD analysis project Ga0310828, IMG submission 202242) | Sorghum-adapted microbial communities enriched on wild type (WT) sorghum from Joint BioEnergy Institute, Emeryville, California, United... ... | reverse complement strand
ATGAAACTTGAAGATTATGGATTTGATGTTAAAGCTTCATGGTTTAATTTAGAGAGATACAATGAATACGATAAAGAATCTTATGACGCTTTAACTCATCAAGAAGTTATCGATGTTATTAACTTAGTTTCAAAGACAAGAAAAGGATTTGAAAAGGCGTTATTGATTCGTGTCGCTTATGCAACGGCATTTCGTAAGACAGCTATTCAAAATTTAAAATGGACTGACCTTGTTAATCGTGATGGTCAATGGTTTTTAAAAGCTTTAGATAAAGGTAATAAATGGGATTATAAGAAAATATCAGATGACCTATATAATGAATTAATGAAGCAAAAAGATTTGGTGGGTGGAGAAAAAATATTTCGACTAACGAATAAATCAATTAACAAGATGATGAACTACATTCGTGAGAATATGGATTTTGGTGAAAGAAACATCACATTCCACTCATTTAAGAAATCGAGTATTAAAGAAGTTGCGTTGCTGACAAACTACGATTTAAAAGCCATGCAACGACAAGGTAATCATGCCAATATAACAACTACACTAAATGATTATATGGCTGAAAAATCGTTAGATGAATTGGTTGTTGTTGATACAAATTATCGTGTGCCATTAGAAAAATTTGATGAGCTATCGAGAGAGGAGTTATTGGATATGATTAAAAATGCAGATAGAAACATCCAAATTAAATTGTTACAAAGTATAAACGCATTATAATAGCCACAGAAGCTCAAATTTGCCCTCTGTGGCGTTTTTATTTGCTTAGATGACTTATTATATTCGGAGAGATTAAAACGTCTCTAATAGCCTTTATTTTAATTTCTGTAGCACGTTGCTTAAACCGACAATTAACAATATATAATATCATATTTACATTATTACATTATTGTATTGTATTACTATATATTATTAATAATATATTATATATTGTATATTGTCGGTTTGAACTACCTGCTAAAAATGTCACTTGACAAATGTAAAAAATAATGATAAAATATAATTGGAGGTGTATACATATGGAGATATGGAAATCTTTAAAAAATATAGTCGAATGTGGAGATAATTACGAGGTCAGTAGCATCGGTAGAGTAAGAAATATAAAAACAGGAAGAATACTTAAACAGCACAAATGTTATAAAGGATATATGCGTGTAAAACTATCTTTAAACATGGATTCGAAAACTTATCAAGTACATAGATTAGTAGCTTTAGTGTTTATTCCTAATCCAGAGAATAAGCCACAAGTAAATCATAAAGATAGTGTTAGACATAATAATAACGTAAATAATTTAGAATGGGTGACAAATAAAGAAAATCAAGACCATTCAATTAAGAAGGGTAGAGCGAGAAAGCAAATTGGAGAAGATAGACCTGCATCCAAATTAAAAGAAGATGATGTTAGAGAAATAAGATATTTGTATAGTATTAGTGGAATATATACGCAGAGAAAATTGGCAGAAATGTTTAATGTATCTCAAAGTACGATAAAGAATATAGTAAATAGAGAAACTTGGAAGCATGTTAAATAAGATAGCTAAAATTCAGCTATCTTATTTAAAAAATCCACATATCTAGTGGAATGAACTCCGACACCTAATATACCATTTTTTTTGCACTCTTTATTAAAAAATCCAATCCTATTCTTATCTTCTGTAACAAGAATAAGTAGCGGAAATGTGGGAAGTTCTTTTTCCCATAATTTAGATAATTTATATTTTTTATATTTAATAATTTTATCACGGATTATTGGAGGTTCTTTATATCTAATATTTTCGCTTGACGTATCATATTCCAAAAACGCAAATAACTCCCTGTTTTCGAGCTTTAACCCTAATAGAACATCTGGTATCAGAACGACCTTATCTTGACCGTAGAATAGCTCTATTGGCTTTTCAATCACCCATTTAGACAATTCATTACCTGTTTCTTCACAAAACAGTATCGTGTCAACTTCTAATTGATTGACCCCGTTGATGTGGCGAAAGTTTGCTGGTAACTGTCTATGAATATATTCAACACCTCCTAAAACATATTTATTTTGCCTTATACGCTGTTTAAATGGCACTCCGAGTATTAAACTACCTGCTCTGTCTAAAGCGACCACAGCAGGCGTATTTCCACGTTTAAAATGCTGTGGCTCATGCACCTTATCTATCACCATAGAATTAAACATTTTACTTATAGACTTATTGATTATTCTTGTCCTGTTCTTGTTGCTTAAATAACGATAAGAAGGAGATATGATTTCCAACATATCCCTTCTTACCAGTTTTCTGTAATTTATTATTTCTAACAATTCAATCTCTCTATCTGTTAGTCTCACATTAGTATCGACCCAATCTTTATTTATTTTTTTAACTTCGAATCTCTCATACCAACCTTTTTTAACTCTTCCCATTTATCCTCTTCCACCTCATCACCAAAAGCATTTTTGATTGAATTTTCAAGCATTTCATAACTACGCTCCAAATTATCATCACGCACAACCTGTTTAGGTCTACCATATTCAGAGTTGTATGAAGATAGAAAGCTAGAATCTTCATTTCTATATTTCTTAAAATCTTTATTCTTGTCGAGATGTTCTAATAATCTAGCTTGGAATACGTGATTTTTATTTTGCCATGCGACCCTAAATATTCCACAGAAATCCATATTCATCAAGCTATTAAAATCTGCTATTGTCATAGGTTGCAAGAAGTCACTCAATGATTCAAACGCTTCTCCACCACCTTTAAGCATGATTAAATTGCAACCATTATCCATAATTGATTGCTTTATATCTCCTTCCAATCCACGACCTGCTTTAGCCAATGATGACCACCCATGAAGAGTTAACCATAATCGCAATGAGTATTTTCTAGGCTCTTTAAACAAATCGATAAATAACTTTCCGACAAGTGGAATGTCTATAATTTGATGTATCTCATCTATAACTACTAATGTCTCTGGTCTATATTCACGACCTGCAAAACCTGCTTCACGAGATAACGCAACATTCCATACTTTTGTGAAATAATGTGCAAATATGAATTTCCTATATAGTGCAGATACGCCAGATTTCGGAATATATACAAGTATTAAATACGCACCATCTTCGTCTCCGTCCATCATCTTTCGGAAATTTAACTTTACATTTCCATTCTCATCTCTTAGTGGTCTTTGTGCAATGCAATCCCATAATTTTTGGTCTCGCTCTAGCTGACTAAATCTATTTTCAATAGTTTGTATAATCTTTTGTGCTTGACCTTCCATAGCCATATTATCATATGTTTTCATTTCTAACTGCAATCTTTTGTTTTTAATGTATGGTAATACCTTTGTCTGCCTAAATTCATCATCAATCAATGTTCTCATTGCTTCAATATATCCCCAATCTTCGTTAATCTCATGAATACATTGAAGTGCTGAAATAAACCATCTATCCATAGATATAGATTTATCTGATTGCAATATTTCAAGTACAAGTCTAGCTTCCATTTCTGCAAGAGTATAAGCATAATCTTCGTCATTCATTATCTTTGTATTAAACTCTGCTAAATCTGCATTATTAACTGCAATAGGATTGTTAAAGTTTGAGTGGTTAAGAATGACGACTCTATCTTTCAACCAATCTGGTACTCTATTATAAATATTCGTAATCATTGCACCATCAGCTACATCAAAAACGATAACGGATTTAGACTGTTCACGCCAAACCTCCCTGTTTGGTAAATGAGCACCAAATGTATATAGCACTTGATTTTCAGAAGCGGAAGTTTTACCGCTACCCATTCCACCAAATATCATTGTTGCTGTACTTCGGTCATCAAGTTTAGTTTTCTCTTTTACATATCTTCCTTTTTCTGTCCACCACTCTCGTTCATAACCGCCAAAATATAGTCTTTTACTCTCTTTGTCTAATGTTTTTGCAAATGGTATAGCACCATTGCTGTTGTCAAAGAAATCGCTATTGATTTCTGTTCTTGTGAAGTTGTCTTGTATTATATGTTTTTTATATTCTTTTAGTGTTTGCTTGCTCGGTAACTTTAAAATATTTTCCATTTCTTTTTCAAAATAAATATCTTTTGTTTTATTTAAAATAGGAGCATTATTCTCTACAGCTTTTATGATAGACTTTATCCCACGCTTTGTTTTAATATGAGTTACGATAAATTTATTATCTCCATCGAGTGTTGAAAAAGCTGTTTCTATATTTCTGAATGCGTGTTTTATCTTTTTGTCATCGCTTGATTCACCCAATACTCTTATCTGCATTTTATACCCTTTTGAGTTTGCGTGTAACTTTCTATCGCTATACTGTAATTCAAATAATTCCTTATTTTCCTCCTTTTCAACTTTTTCAGCACCCATCAAGTCCTCAATTAATTTTGTAAATTCATCAAATATAGCATTAAACATATCAATTGTTCTTCCTATTATCCCACCAAATGTAAACGTGTCTTCTCTTGCAGGTACTCTACCTTCTTTAAACTGTCTCATCTTCAAATTTGCTTTATCTTTCCAATTATTATTTACAGGTTCTATATTGTAATCTATTAAAAGCTTATCATTTTCATCTAGGGTAGAAGCTAAAGAAGCTATAGAAGAGTATAGCGAATCATCCTGCTGTTTACCGTATTTTATCGATAACGCATAGTGGTGTCGCATATGCACTTCCATAGCTTTAGCTCTTGTAGGATTAAATTCTATTATTTTTTCATTAACTTGTGTAATATCTACTTGACCCCAATCTTTTTTAATTGCACTAATAAACCCTTTTGCCCATTTTTTAGGTACAGTTAAATAGAATCTCATTTCACCATTTGTGATAGCAATTTTATAACTGACAACATCATTCATTTTAATTTTAATACCATCTTTATAAAATCGTATTCTTTCTGGTGCATAAAACTTTGAGAAGAGACCGCTAATAGTATTAAGTAACGTATCTGATGTTGAATTAGAATATATATCTTCATCAAAATTGGTAATACCTTTCAGATTTCTTTGTGGTCTCCTTTTGCTTCTACTGAAACCAAAATGGTCATCCATAGACATATTTTCTGGCGAATTATTAGGTGTTATTTGATATGTTACAACAGGCTCACGATACATTTGTATGAATTTTCTAAAATCTATAGTTTCAATTCTTTTTGGTAATGCTAATTGCACATTATTTCACCTCTGCTTTTTCTTGTTCCGAATAATATTTATAATCTTTATAATATCTATAACCTGTTCTTACAACATAACTTCCTGCAACAGCATATCCTAGCTTAGTAACAAGGTCAACAACAACACCAATCTTTGTCAATAACCAAAATTCCATAATACATTCTCCTTTCACATTATTGTATCATCATTTTATAAAAGAATGTCGATAAGAAATAGAAAAACCATAATGGCACAATCCATTTTGTAAATTTATTTCTACCGACCAAAAATGTGCAAAACATAAAAATTATTGCAGGTGCTAAGAAGAATATATCACCGTTTTTTAATATAAATATGCCAATATCTCTAAATAATTCCTTAAAAAAATCTTTTACTACTTCGAAAAATGATTTACCGTATACTGCATAAAAGAATCCTTCCTCTCTCCAAATTCTCATAAAATCCCAAAAATTACTCCAATCATCCTTAATACCAATAAAACCATCTTTGATACCATTAAAACTTATTCCTGTTATAGTTGATTGTGGCAAATCTGTAACTATAAGTTCATCTGGGTTTATAAAATTACCACTCTCATCTTTCATTCCAAGATGTAGATGAGCACCTGTTGAGCGTCCTGTATTTCCAGATAGAGCAACAATTTGACCCTCTTTAACCACATCTCCTACCTCAACTTTAAAGTCGCTTAAATGACCCATTATAACCGTTTGATTATCGTTTGTTTCTATAAATATGCTTTTACCTAAGTTTTTATCACCATAATCTACAATATTTTTTACGACCCCATCAACAGGTGAATATAATTCAGTTCCTTCTGGCATAGCTAAATCGATTCCTTTGTGACCGTTTGGGTGAATTTTACTTACTTCGCCAAAATCTGATGTTAATCTATACCAATCATTACCATTCAGCTTAACTTTCATTTAACAACCCTCCTTGATAAGCATAATAAATAATGGTATAATTAATTAAAATATATGTTAAGGCGGTGTATGTTATGCAAGAAATTTGGAAATCTTTAAAAGGTATTGTTGAGTATGGCGATTATTATGAAGTTAGTAATCTAGGTCGAGTGCGTAGTGTAGACAGACGAGTAAATAGTCGTAATGGTAAAAGGTTAGTTAAGGGTCAAATATTGAAACAACAAGTAGATAAATATGGGTACATGCGAGTGTATTGTTATTTAAATGGAAAAGGTAGAAACTATCAAGTACATAGATTAGTAGCATTATCTTTTATACCTAATTTAGAAAACAAACCACAAGTTAATCACAAAGATGGTAATAAACAAAATAACCATATAGATAATTTAGAATGGTCAACTAATAAAGAGAATATGAAGCATGCTTTTTCAATTGGTTTAAATGAAGGTATAAAAGGTGAAGAAAATGTTAATGCGAAACTTACAGAAAACGATGTTGTGAATATATATAATTTATATAAAACAAATAAATATTCTATGAAAGATTTAGCTGATAAATTCAATACTTCCGAAACTAACGTATTCAATATCGTATCACGTAATTCATGGAAGCATTTAGATATTGGTGAGCCAATAATTAGAGATACTTCTGAATCACTATTATCAAGAGATGATAATTTAGTTAAAAACATTATATCAATGTATAAAAATAGGTTATCATTAAGAAAAATATCAGAAAACACAGGTGTAAGTAGGACGACTGTAAAAGATATTTTAAAATCTAATGGATTTAAAATTGAGCCAAATTATATAAAATTATCAGACGAAGATAAGTGCAAGATTAAAGAATTGTATGAAACTGGTTTATATAATAAAACCGAGTTGGCAAATATGTTTAATGTAAGCAGACCAACTATAAGAAAAATTGTAGCTAAAGACTAAAAATTCTTTAGCTACTGATTTCTTAATTCTAGTAACATCTTACTACCGACTTCATCAATTAATTCCACAATCCAAGGAATTAATGCAAAGAGTAGGTAGAATTTTCCATAATGTACAAAATTCTCTATTCCTGTACCTCCATCTTTGCCACCTCTACGCTCTTCGTAAAATCCTTGAGCTATTTTAATAGCGCAGAATACTTTAGCTATATCTAAAAACCATGGATATATAAACTGTATAAAAGCATCCCAAAATACTCCTGCACCTGTTGTATTTGCAACTGCTGTCGCTACAACCATCCCCATAGGTGCAACAGAGAATGCGTAATTGTTAGAAAATTTAGAAACTTTTCTTATAGGCTCTGGGCTAACTTTTCTAACTTCATCCATCTCCTTTTTTATTTTCTCACCAACTAATTCCATCTCTCCGTTATTGTTTAGTCTGAATGTCATTGTCGACATTTTTAATCTCCCCTTTATTAAAAATGCAAATCTCAAAAAGGCGAGCACATCGAAAATTTATATTAATATAAGTCTGCAAATTTGTAAATTCGTCAAATGCTCTACAAAATAACCTTTTTGGTCAATATAGACATACTAAATAATATTTGGTATACCCTAATGGACATTTAGCAACGAAACCAAACCACTAATTGCCAAGCTTATAAAAGCTATAACTATTCTAACTATATCAGCACCAAATACAACTAAAAACGATATGATTATAGCCATCCTAATAAGATGACTTTTTATTAATTTTTCTCTATTTTTTACACTTTTTTGCACATTTTTTGCATTTTTTTGAGAAAAATCACTATTTTTTTGCGATTTTTGCTCATTTTTTGCAAAAAAGTCGCTAAATTTAACTGCCTTCATTAAAAACACCTCACTTTACCCTAAAATAAGAAAAATGACTTAAAAGTTTCAACCATACTTTCAAAAAACGATAATTCAAATATAGCCGAAAACTCCATTTTATCTTCGATAGATAAATCTTTAACCCAATCAATTAATTCTGGTATACTATCTACACCTATATCTTTCAATTCAGTAGTCAAATCATTCATCATCTCTGTTGGACTACTTTTTTCAATTTCAATACCTCCAATTTTAATAACCATACTAACCACTCCTTTAAAATGTTTTTTAAATTTTTGCTTTTTAACACAATATATTTATGTTGTTTTTAAAATATGTTTTAAACTTATAAAAAATTTCCTATATCTTTACTCTTTGGTTTGCTATATTGTTGTTGAGGAGTAAAGTTCGCCCCACCATTATGATGAATACCTCCATTATCCAACATCTTAGCAAGCAATTCTTTTATTAAACCACTAAATGAATCAGACTGTTCTAATGCAAATTTTAATAACTCCATTTGTCTAGGTGAATTTTTGTTAAATGAGCAACCTTGTGTAATATAATTCCCCTTAGTCCTAGCCTTCATATCCTCAATAATTTTATCTACATCTTTTTTATTTGACACAATTAAATTCCCCTTTCTTTACAGCATAATAAATAATGAAAAAGCAGGAGCGAAAAGCAATCGTTTTTAATCCATGTTATAAGCAATTCTTCCAAGTAAATACATTCCAATAGCATTTGCCATTTTAGGATTATTCATCACTATAGACTTTGGAAAATATTTTTTAATGCTTTCCACTAATAATTCATCTAAAGCACCACCGCCTAAAAGATAAACGTTATCTCTTTCGCTCCATATAGACATTAATCTTCCACATATATAATCTGCTAAAGCTTCTTGATTATAGGAATCATTTAATGCTTCTAAGCCTTTACCTTTAAATGTTCCACTTTCAGAATCGATAAATCTATTTACACCATCTTCATATAAAGTTGTAGCATATCCTACTGTTCGTGAGCCTAAGTCGATAAATCTATTTTTACCTTGTGGCTCTTCAATCCAAAATGCAACTGCTGTCTCTGGTGCGACTTTAACATCCATTACAGTAAAGGTTTTCTTATGACCATTTACTGTTATAGAATGATTGCCTAATAATCTTTCGATTATTCCATACTTTTCTTCATCATTGTGCATTGCAATTGGTACTGATAATATAACGTAATTTGCGGAAAATCCGAATTGATGGATGGCGACTAGTGCAGATAAATCGAAGAATAAATGCTGTTTTGTATCAGTGTGCATTTGTAGAGGATAAGGACAGTCGTATTTAGCAAGAGTTCCCATCACATATTTCTTTCCTTCATACTCAACAATATAATCGTATTTTCCATTGATATCTGTCAATGTTCTATTTCCATACAACCCTTTCACCGATGGAAAACATTCTTTTGTATTTTTAGTTACCACGCAAGTTGAGCTTCCTCCATTATCTATAGCGATTACGCCACTATTAATACCATTTACCATATGTTTTAAGCTCCTTTCAAAATTTGATTTAATACACTATATGTGTTTAAAACTGTTTTAATGACTGTTTAAAAAGAATATTTTTTAAGATTTTTTATTGACAAAGCATGGAAGAATATGATATATTATATATAGTTGAGAAAAATTGATAAAAATTACATAAATATACTTAAAACAGCATATTTTTCTTGACAAATGCATATAATAATGATATAATAATATTATAAATTAATAAGGAGAGTGGTTTTTATGGGAATCGAGATTAGAGTGACCCCTGCTAGAGAGTTATTTTTTAATGAAGATAATTTCTTTGGGATTTATGCTGTTAATGTACACGATGATGATGTTGATAAAGTTAAATTAAATAAATGGTCAAACATAAGTGTGAAAGGTACCATTCCTCGTTTGAATCTTAATGAAGAGTATACGATGATTGTTAAGGAGGATACAGGTAGTAAATATGCAGGTAGTTACATTATAGAAGCTTTAAAACAAAACAGACCAACAACCGTTGCAGAGCAACGTGCATTCTTAGAAACAATCTTAACTCCTACACAAGTAGATAATATCTATAGTGTATATAGCGAAGATGATGATATTATTGGAATGATTGAAAGTGGTGAATTTGATTACACAAAGGTAAAAGGTATTGGAGATGTAACATTCGAAAGATTACGCAAAAAAGTATTAGATAATGTAGATATGAGTGAGGTGCTTGCATTTTTATCTAAATATAGTATCAAGTACAACATGATTGCTAAATTGGTTAAAGAGTATGGTAATCCACAAATCGTTATTCAAAAAATTGAAAAGAACCCATATTTACTAACAGAAGTTAAAGGTATTGGATTTAAAAAAGCTGATGAAATCGCTAAAGCTATAGGATTTGATATGCATTCTCCACACAGAATTAAATCCTGTTTGTTTTATTGCATTAACGAAGAGAATACAAGTGGTCATTCTTGGATTGATTACAAATCTCTTTTAAATAAAGCAGTTGACCTTTTAAACATCAATAAAAATTATATTGAAGAAGTTTTAGCACAAGAAGTTGAAGGAATCGTTAATGTAGGTGGGAGATATACAACTAAAGCGGTATACAACGCAGAAAAATATGTTGCAATGAAAATGGTGCAATTCAAAACGCAAAGCAAAAAAGTATTTGAGACAGAAGAGTTAGACAGAATGATTGAAGAATACTGCGAAGAAAATGGTGTAGAGCTTGAAGAGAATCAACGCCAATTCTTCCATGATTGGAATGAAAATAATATTTTACTATTAATTGGGTCTGGAGGTATGGGGAAATCATGGCTTCAAAATATCCTTCTTAAATTTATTGACAAAAAACATTTATCGGTAGCACTATTGGCTCCGACTGGAAAAGCATCAAAAATTATGCAAGGATACACAAACAGAGAAGCTTCAACAATCCATCGCAAAGCAGGAATTTTTGGAGAAGATACAGAAGAAGGCATTAAAGATATTACGGAAGATGTAATCATTATTGATGAAGCATCTATGTGTGACGTATTTATCCTTTCTAAATTCTTTAAAGCGTTAAAGAATCAAAATGCACGAATTTTATTTGTTGGTGATGATTTTCAGTTGCCAAGTGTAGGAGTAGGCAACTTCTTGTATGATGTTATCCATAGTGGAGTTATTAAGGTTTCACGATTGAAAAAAGTATTCCGACAAGCAGATGGTGGTATTTTAAATGTAGCAACAGATACTCGTGAAGGCAAAAGATTTTTAAACGATACAGCGGAAGGTCGTATCGTATTCGGTAAGGATTGTGTATTTTGGTTGGTTGACCAAGAATATATTCGTGATGGGTTGATTCATAATTATAAGCGAGTTATTCAGCGTTTTAGTCCAGATGATGTTATAATTCTTTCACCGACTAATAAAGGTAAATTGGGAACAGTTGAGTTAAACAAAGAGATTCAAAAGATTGTAAATCCACCTTCTCCAATGAAGAAAGAGAAAACTGTTGGAAGAAAGGAAAATCCAATAACATTTAGAGTTGGAGATAGTGTAATGAATATTGTAAACACATATAATATTGAAACATTGGATGGTGGAGTAGCGGATATTTTTAATGGTGATACAGGTAAAATCACTGATATTGATGAAGACGAAAAAGTGTTTATTGTAGAGTTTGATGGTATTAAAGTTAAGGTTAAGTTTGGAAATGTGCTATCTCAATTAGTACACTCTTGGGTTACAACAATTCATAAATCACAAGGTAGCCAATATAAAGTAGCTATTATAATTGCTGATAAATCAATGACATATCAATTAAACGCTAACCTTCTTTATACAGGGTTTTCACGAGCTAAAGAATATATGTTAGTGCTGACACAAGCACAAACAGTTAATCGTGCATTAAAGAAATTTGCAAATATGGAAAGAAGAAGTTTCTTACAAGAACTTTTAGCTATGTATAATGCAGAAACGGAGAACATTGAACCAATCGAAGAAATTGGCGAAATCGAATTTGAAGAATCTGTTATAGATGGCAACAATGTTGACGAACAGTTAGATGAATATATTAAAGAGAACTTCTAATAGGTTGCATAAAGCAACCTCTTTCTGGTATGTAAGATTTCTTTTTGACAAATGATGAAAATAATGATATAATGGATTATAAGAGAGGCGTTAATAAACGCATAAATCTTAAATCGAAGGGAATGTGTTATATGAGCATTTTTGATAATAAGAAATTTTTAGGTCGTATCAAAGATACAGATTTTGTTGGTAAAGTTATCATTATCAACTTAGAAACAAATGAAGTGACATTAGATGACGTTGGTAAGAAACGAGTTGCGAAGATTTCAGATGTTGAATTTTTAAGAGAAGCGTTTGTATTACATGATATCACCATCTTTGATAAGGATGTTTTAGGAGATATAAATGGAGAGATGTATATGGTTGAACTTCATGATAATGATGAGGTTTCATTCCATGTGCTAGATGAAAACTTTGAAACAGTTAAAGTTGGAGAACGAATTAAGATAACAGATAACCTAATTAGTGAACTAGAAGGTATTGCAGATTTTGTTGGTAACATTTATGAATTACGTGCTGAACTACCAAAAGAACCACGATTCAATGTCACTGTTGTAAAAGATTTCAATAGTAAACATTATACATATTACTATGCATTAAATAATAAAGAAGAGAAAGTGATTGACTTAATTAAAGTAAATACATTAATCGGTGATGAAGAGCATAAACGAATTACTTTATCTTATGAAGATTATGCAAAAGCTATCAAATACGGTGTTTACAAAGAAGTATCAGACCAAGAGTTTGACAACTACCTGACAGGATTCACATATGGTCAAGATGATAAAAATCAATCAGAACAAGAAAAACAAGATGAAACTAATAAACCAAACGAAACTACTAATTCAGACGATAATAAATGCGAATCATGTGGTATCGACTTAGATTATTGTAATCTATGGGATTAATAAAATGAAAAAATCTCAATCTTGTGCCGAAAAAGAACAATATGAAATTGAGAGAAATGCAAAACTTAAATCTAAAGTTGACGAATTTATAGTCTAAGGGGTTGGGGTAGATACCCCTTCCCCTTATTTTTATGAGGAAAGGTGTAAAACTCCCTATTTATTGAGAAAGGAGAATTTTAAAAATGAATGAATTTGAAATCAATATTCCTAAGGTTGCCGATATTTTAATTTCTCAGTGTAGCCTTTTTAATTGTTCATTGGAGGAAGGATGGAAAAATTATATGCACCCTGTATTAACTGAACAGATTACCTTTGAAGAAGTAATGGATTATATAAAAAAGAAAATTGAACTAGGAAATCTATTTTATAAAAATTTTGGGAGTTGATTATATGTCTAAATGGGCAAAATCACAAAATGAATTATGATACATTTCAGAAGGTGAGCCAACAGATGCTAAATTAAAATTGCAAGATGCCATTGATAGTGCTGTTCAAAACTTTTTTGATGAAATGCGCACGATTTATAGTGATGCTTCTGGTCAAATCCTTCCAGAAGTAGAACATGACATTGATAAAATATCCCAAATAAGAGAAAAAACAGAAATCTTGTTGCAATTGCCTGATATATATTAACAAGAAATTATCTTTATCGTTTTAGGCGAGAAGACTCTCATATATTATAAGGGTAGGTGAAATAAATAATGTTATTAGAGCTATTTGTATAGTTGTTTATTATATACATAGGATTAGGAATCGGATTATATTCATATGCGATATTCAAAACATTTCAAAATTTTGGGGTTATGAAGTTTTAAGATGACTGACAAGAATATTGGAATTTTTACATATCATTATTGGTTATTATTTTGGCTAGAAAAGATTATTAATGGGTTTAAAGGTGGTAATAATGTCAGAAAAGATAAATCTTAAAAGAATGTGTGACCATTGTTATCGTGTACTACCAGATGATGAGATGATTTTTGGCTTTGCTTTAGTTGATGATTACGGGTTTAAAAGAGGTTTCAAAGGTCATGAAGAATGTGTACAAAAGATGGCTGAAATCATACAGGAAATTTACGGAAGAAAAGGGGAGTAAACAATGGGAAAAGTAAAAGGTATATATGTAAGTGAAAAGAAGATTTTACGAATTAGAAAGACAAAATATAAAGCAGAGTATCTTCTGAATGTTATTGAGAGTAACGGTAATATTGTAAGTATTGAAACTACAAAGAGCCAGAAAGACGCTTTAGATATTAGTACATTCCCATTAGAAAAAATTGGTCAAATCCGTATGAAATTACTAATGAATGGCTATACAGTTGACATTAAAACTGTAAAAACAGAAGAAGAAATGGAGTTTGACTTAGGAATTGATGTTGAAGCGTTAGAGAAAGAATTAGAAGAGCAAAAAGAATTAGAAGAGCAAGGTGAGGGCAATGAGGTTTAAGATTGGCGACAAAGTTAGAGTGATTAACAAAAGCTTAGAATCCTATAATTCTATCGGAACTATTGTTGACATTGATGAAGATTGGTCTTATCCATATGAATTAGATTTTGATGGTTTTGAAGGTCAAAAATTTAAAGAAGAGTTATTTATGGAAGCAGACCTATCTTTAGTGGAAGAAGCGGAAGTTATAGAACTTAAAGAACCTAGAGATTTCATCAATATTAAATTCCAAGAAGGTACTGTATTAGAGAATGGTGTCAATGGAGCACAAATTGAAGATGTAATTGAAGTATTAATTGAAAGATTACAAGGGTTTCAGAAAGGAAAATTTCATTGTCGTGAGAATGATTTAGCGATTACTAAATTACAAGAAGCTAAAATGTGGCTTGAAGAGCGTACTCGCAATCGTAAAAACAAGGTGTAGAAAGGAAAAATGTAAACCATGAGTAAAGTCGTTATTAAATCATATTATATCATTAAGATTAAAAACCATCAAGGCAAGGGTGATTCTTACCTAGCAGGAAATATCGAAAAAGATGGTGTATTGCTAACCAGAGATAAAAGTAAAGCTACCAGATTTGAATATTTTGGATTGAAAGGTATGGAAAAATCTCTTGAAATGGTAATGAAATACATATCAGAACTAAAAGAAAAAGGAATTAAAGAAGGTATCACTATTGTTGGTGGCGACATCATGGGAGACATTAGTGATATTGAAGATATTGAAATTATTGCTAATATGAAGTTTTGGAACAACATTATTAATAATGATTTAGTTAATGGAATGATTGAAATGTCTAGAGATGAAGATGGAGAGCCTACAGAAAATTATGTTCATATTCATAAGTTTTTAAATCATGTAAAAAGATTGAGATTTGGAGATATTATGAATGTTGTTGCAAATTGGAATAGGTTGGATGATTTTGTAAAAGCAGAGTTAGCTGTTGGATATGCAGGAAATTATAATGCTAGTCGCTTTATGTTGCTTATGGATTACTTGTCAAGAAATGCTGAGAATTTCAAAAATCTAATAGGTGGTTAAGGAAATGATATTCCATGTTTACGATATTAGAACAAATGAAACGTTGTTTTATAGTGAAGATAAGGAAAAATGCCATCTACTTATAAAAAATAGCGACAAAGAGAAATATTTGAGAATCCATTGGACTTTCAAGAATAACATAGGAGGGATAATAACTTGAAGATTAATGTAGGATTGCTTAATTTATTAACTATCGTATTTGTTATATTAAAGCTAGTTGGTGTTATTACTTGGAGTTGGTGGCTAATATTGTTGCCAACAATTATTTGGTGGTTAAACATCCTTGTATCATTTATATTATTCATTTCTTTTATGCTGTCATTAATTAATCGATTAATTAAAAAAGTAAAAGCAGAGATTAATAATAAAAATAATGGTGCAGAAGATTTATTCAAAAAGATTGAGAAAGATTTAAGAGGAAAAGGTAAATAGTTGGGAGACACTCGAAATGAGTGTCTATTATATTTTGTAAACCTTCCCTTTTATATTACCTCTCCCTTTGACATAACTATTTATCCATACTTTCTTACCTGTTTTCTTATAATATCTCCAATGACCCCTTACAGTCCATGATTCCACGTGTCGTTTATATTTTATTCCTGTTGGTTTTTTGTTAAAGTCAAAAGTATACTTTTTAGAGTGTATTTTGACGTAGTTTGATTTCTTGTTGCGAGATGTAGTCTTACCCTTCTTTTTCTTTTTAATTACCTTGTTGGTCTTATCTTGTACTACATGGTCTTGTTTGTGCGTCATATATTGAAATATATCAAATACAATAAGAATAGTGGTTAATGCTACTTTCTTGTGGTATTCTCTACTAAACATTTTTATATACTTAGAAAATACAGTAAGTTCAAAATCATCATCTGAAAAGAAGGATTCAGTTATTTTAGCTGAAAACAGTGGCGAGAAATCCTTCATATCATATTGAACAATCGTTATTACGTTATTATCTGACTTAAAATAGATACCCATATCCGATTCTAAGTTGATGTGTTCGTATTTTATATCATTGACAATGACAAAACATTCTTTTAATGGAAGGTCGATTGTTTCAAATTTTTGTAATGCCACCCATTTAGAAATCTCTTTTAATTGGGATTCAGTTAATACTATCTTATCTAACTTTTGATAGGTTTTGTTATTCATGAATATCATCTCCTTTTAAGTGTATTATATTATTATATATGAATTTTGTCAAAGGATTATGAGGTAGAAATATGATGTAAAAATGTGTTTGGATTCATTTTTGTGTTGGTTTTGTTTAATTACGAAGCTTATTACGATATATTTTATATATTTTATTTTAGTTATTGTGATGAAAGGGCGGGAAAAATTAGTAATTCTAGTTTTTTTGATATACGGTAAGGGTATATTTTTTACCTGCTTAAAATAGCCTGTATAGAGCATATTTTAGGTACTTTGTTGAGAAATGTTGAAAGTATGCCCCCTATGTATATACGGAAGAATGTACTTTATAGAGAGGATTCTTTAATAATTTGGGGATAGCTTGGGGATAACTTGTGGATAAAGTGGATAATTAAGAATATGCTTTATTGAGTGGATTTTTACGTATGAATTATGTGGTACTTTTGAGGATTTTATGGGTAATTATGAGGTATTTAGGATTTTGAAAAGGTGAGAGTCGAAAATGAGGTCAGAGTGTGGGGATGGGAGAGCTCTGGGGTTCTGAGAATAATAACCGTTATAAAATGGTAAAAAGTACCCCCATAATATCTGTTATGGGTTACTTGATCGCTTTATCATAAATTATAAAGTATTATTAAGGATTGCCAACCTCCCTCCCTTTAACGCTTTAGCATACTAAAGGACTAAAGCATTTTATCATCCAATCTGATTGCAGTGTAAAGAAAAAAACTTTACATATGAATTATTTGTTTTGAAGACATACGTTTTTATATATTTAACATGTTCGCCAAGTCCGGCAATCCCTCTTTCTTTACTCACTAAAGAATTAAACCGCTAAAGCGCTTCACGCTCTAAAATACATACACTAAAAAAAAAAAAAAAAAAAAAAAATCAAACTTCCTCCAATCTTTATCCAATCCCTTTTCTCCAAACTGCAAAAAATCGTTTATCCGTTAACCCTCTTTCCTTTCCAGTAATCAAAAAAGAACAAAAAAAAGAACACAAAAAAACAAAAAAGAGCATAAAAAAAGAAGGCAATTAAACGCCTTCTTTTACATTCCCATGCTCTCTTTCTTCCATTTTATCAATTATATATTCCTTATTTAAATCTATTTCTATAGAATATCCATTATGAATATAGTCCTCATTATAAGGTAATACCTCATCCTCAAGCTCTATTTCTACCCATTCATCAACATATACTTCATGCTCTATTTCTACTGTTCCACTACCTTCACAGTGTGGGCAGCACACACTATATTCATTGTCTTGTTCATCGTATCCGTATATATCACCATCACCATTACATAACGGACATTCTATGTCAATATATTCAATTCTATTCTCATAGATATGAATGTCTTTAATGGTTTCAACGTTAACATATCCATTAGCTGTTTCTTTATATCTTTCATAACCTAAAGCGTCATTGCTATAAATTGGAGCTATTGACTCTATCTGTTTTAGTGCTTCATGCAGTAAGCTTTTTGTTTCATTGTTGCCATAATATCTTGTAGCAACAAGAATTGATTCTTTGCCTTCAAAGTCTTCAAGCAATCTCAAAACTACTCTTCCCAACAATTTTTCTTCCATATCTTGTAAGTCGTCCAAACTTTCATGAAGTAAGCCAACATATAGCTTATCGTCATGTAACGAACCCGCTAAGTGTTTTGAGTAACTCCCGCCATGTCTTGGGTCTTGACATGAACTACCGTTCATGCCATCCCATTCCATATTACTATAATAACTCATACCAGCGATATATTGCACTTTATCTGTAATTGTTAAAAATATCTCTTTTTCTGTTTTTACCTGCTCACTGTAAAAGTCTAGCAATTCTTTTGAAAATCCTGCTTTTCTCAGTGCTTTTCCTAGTCTTTGACCATTTTTTAACTTGTTACTCTTCCATTCTTCAAATGTTACACTAAATTTTGATAACTTACTTTCTAAAGCTTCATTCTCTATTTTACTAAAAAGCTTCAATGCTTCACTTCTAGTAACCAAACCTCTTTCATAAAGTGGATACACTTTATTTTTTTCTTTTTGAATATATGCTCTCTTTTCTGATTCCATTATTGTTAAAAATCTTTTATAATCATCTGTTCTCTCAACTTTGACTTTAAAAATACGGTTAAAGTTTTCGCTTTCTTCTCTTTCATTATATAGATATTCAGAATCAAAATTTTTTGTATATTCTCCAATGTCTAAAATTCTTTGCGCCTCTTCAAAGTCATTTTCAAGTATAATATTTTTGATCTCTTCAACTTTTTTCATTTTTTTGTTCCTCCATTTTATTTTTATTATTATTTTTTGCGTTTCATGCGTTTCACGTGAAACAATCTAAATAATTATTTTTTGTGCAATTGTTTCACGTGAAACATTTTAATTAATTAAATGAAATACAGCTTACCATTTACTTCTAAACTTACTGCTTCTTGTTGTAATTCGTTTTTAAGCCATTCGCATATATTAATTACTTTGTCGATCTCTTCATTCTTTAAACCGTCACAGTAGCTGTAAATTATTGTAACATTTTCAATAATTAGCCCCTTTTCTTCACTCATCCATGCACCGCTTGCATTGTAAGCAGTAGCACCGCCAAACAGTAAAGACATTTTTTTCATAACTGCTTCAACATATTCGCTGTTATCTATTGTCTTTATATTAATTTTACTTATATTAATTTTGCTAGGGATATAAATACTAACTTTATTAGTTAGCATTGTTTTATTTTGTAGTGCTTCAAATGTCATCATTTACGTTTTCTCCCTTCTTTTATATATGATTATTTTTTGTGTTTATTGATATTTTTTTAAAATAGCTGCTCTTTCAACCATTATTTCTATGTTCTCCATGCTTTTTGTTGTTGCGTATAGCGTCAACCACTCTCCGCTATCTTCTAATATTAAACAATCTGGAAAGATATTTCTTTTATCTGCTTCATATTTTTTAAGTTTTACACTGCTTAATCGATCATGTTTCTTCATTAACTTTCTTCCTCCCTATCTCTTATAATGTTTGTTTGCGTTGCTTTGCTTCATTTTTGACTGCTTTTAAGTCATTAAAACTGCCTTCAAAATTTGCCATGTGCTTTTCTCCAAAAGTTTTTTTAGCCTGCTTTAATGCTTCATTTTCATTAATTGATTCGACAACAATTATTTCTCCAGTTTTAAAGTTTACAAATATATACTCTTTCACTGCCTCCCCTCCCTTTTATAAAATTTTTAGAAGCTCTTTGCTTGTTAACTTAATTCAAGTATACTAATGTATAAAGGACTTTGTCAAACGATACTCTAAAAACCTTGATATATCAAGGTTTAGACTATTTTTGATTTTTGGTCAATGTATGAAAACGCTTACATATTCATGAATATTCATGTATATTGCATAAAAAATGTATAAATTGCATAAAAAATATGTATGAAAACGCTTACATTTATACATTGTGAAAAAAATTTTTTTAAAAATATTTTTTTGCTCAAAACGTTGATATGACGGGCTTTTTAAGGCATCTCAGAAAAAAACTTTGTGAAAATGCAAAAAAATATACAGTTTTTTAATGTATATTGTGTATATTTATTCATTTTTCCTATTTTTTATGATATACCCTCATAGGTATAGAAAACGTTGATATATAAGGCTTTTCAACGATTTTTTTGGGAAATATACATAATATGCAGGAAATAGTTATGCATTATTCATGCATTCAGTTTCTTCTATTATATATAAAAAAAGCATACTTTAACGCTTTAGCAGAGTAAAGTGTTTTTTAAATATCATATAAAAAAGGAAAAGTCAAGATATTTATTTTCATTTTTTAAAATTTTTTTCTTGACTTTTCAATGATGCCCAAAAAATCCATGTTATGCTGTAAAGTAAAAATACTTGATAGCTTCAGACGCTCATATTTAGCTTATAAGACGTTTTTTCCTTTTCTGGTATGTTACCATTCCTTTTCATTTTTGACGCTATTAATAATAATTCTAATCTAGCAATTTTATGCAAGGTTATGTATAAAAATAAGTTATTTTTGAGTATATTCATGTATATTATACATTTTAGTTTGTATAAACGTTGATATATAAGGACTTTCATTTTATGCCTTTATTCACTCTATACATTTTTTATACATGTTTTCATAGGAAATTAAGTTATTTCCCAAACTGAAAACGCTTACATTTTCACCATTTTCTCATTTAAAGCTCTTTTTTTCATCTAATTGAGAAGAAAGCGCTTTCATATCCATTTTTTAGGAAAAAGTCGTATACATTTCATGTATATTTTATTTTTTTCTTGACAAACGGGAATTTTTATGATTCTTTACTGCTTTAACGCTTTAATTTAATAAAGCGACTAATCCACTCTGTTTTACACTTTAACGCTTTAATTTAATAAAGTATAGTAGTTTTGTCGGTTTAACGCTTTAACGCTTTAGTTTACTAAAGTCTTCATCACTTTAACGCTTTAATCAATTAAAGTATTAATGCTTCAACGCTTTACTCTATTAAAGTATTAAAATTTTATAATATTAACGCTTTAACGCATTAAAGTAATGCAGTATTAATGCTTTAAAACTTTAACTCTTTAATCAATTAAAGTATTAAAGTATTAACCTATTAACGCTTTAACGTGGTGAAGTATTAATACTTTAACGTATTAAAGTGGTAACGAATTAACGCTTTAGTGCACTAAAGCACCAACGCTTTAACTTGATAAAGCATTACAGTATTAAAGTATTAACGCTTTAGTATATTAAAGTATTAACGTATTACAGTATTAATGTATTATAGTATTAGTATATTAACTATTTAATGAAGTAAAGCATTAACGTTATGACACTTTAACGCTTTTATGCTTTAATGAAGTAAAGCATGAATACTTTAATGCTTTAATTTATTAAAGTGGTGACGCTTCAATGCTTTAATATGGTAAAGAATAAAACCGACTATTCGAATCAATTTTTCAGTTTAACGCTTTAACGCTTTAAAACTTTAACGCTTTAACGCTGTGAAGTTCTAAACTTTAATGCGGTGAAGCGTTAAAGTATTCTTGAATCGTCTGATAGATAATCTGAAAATGTTAGGAAAAATTTTTTATATACTATTAACAGCGAACCTCAAATATTGCTGGTAATGTGTATATATCACGAAAAATTTTTTATATATTATATTAACAGGCGAGCCGAAAAATTGCTAAAAACCGAACAATCGTTCGAACGTGATTCTCTTTTATATTAACAGCGACATCGAAAAATTGCTAACTATATATTAACAGGCGTTCAAAAAAGTTGCTGAAAATCATATTATTAACAGCGAACTTGAAATATTGCTTAAAATGGGATTGGTTTCTATGATTTTTTGGTTAAGAAAATATCTTATTGTATATAACAAGAAAAGAAATTTTTTAGCAAATTTTTAAAAGTCGCCTGATAAATGATTATTGAAATGCTGTATTAGAATCAACAAATAAAAAGAGATGAAGTGATGACATAAAACATTTATATAATTTACGATTTTGTAAATTGGTTAGGTGGTTAGAAATCAAAATGATTGTATATTGATGTTGATAATGATAAAATAATTATCCATGATACAGCAATCGCAGGACGTTATCCAAATCAATTTATCATGAATATTACTGAATATGACTACTCAATCACGAACGTTCAAAACCTGCTTATTATAAAGCATTAGGACTAAAAAAATTTTGAACAAGATTAAATATGTTTACGATATTAGGAAGGAGCAGACAGCCTAATTTAAGACTTGCCTGCTCATCGGAAGTTCCATACCAAAAACAGAAAGAGAGATGATATTAACGGTGGAAGCAATTATATTATATAACGATATTAAATCAGTTGTCAACCTTCATAAAGGAATGGCTATAATATTAAAAGAAGAAATCAAGAGAGCGAGTGAAGGTGATACAGACTTTCTGAAACGTGCATTAAATCGAATATCTGCTTACAAAGGATATGAAGCTATTCCAAACTGTAAATAACGTTTCAAAATCTTTGGTCATGTATATGGTGGTTGTAATGATAAAACGATATTGATTAAATAGTGTGGTAAGCGTCTATTCGTTATCTATAAGGATAGAGAAAATGGTAAAATATGGCTTGATTTTCACCATTCGATTTAATCATAAAAGCGAATAGATATTATGGATTATCGTAATATCTCTATTATTATACATATATTGTACATATATTATACATATATATAATGGTACCGAACAGTCGGTAGGCTTAAAAGCGTTTCAATTCTACAGTTAGATGAAATAATCGAATTTAGTTTAAATTAAATATTTTCGTCTAATTTGATTAAATTGAATCGGTAGGCAGAAAAGAAAGCTATTTCTAGCGTTTCTATTCATATTGGAATGGGTCGCCCCCTATGGAGCATAAAATATGCTTAAAATAGCGATAAATAGCCTAAATAAGGATAAATTAGGTAGACTCAAAAGAAAGTCAATTCTAGGAATACGCTCAATAGAGCATATTATACACCACTCATTTTCTTTATAAAATATCGATTTTATCAAATATTAATCCACTTACGCCAAAAGCGTTTCAATTTTAAAAATCGCTTAAATTTTTGAATGACCCTACCCCCCATTTTTCGGTATTTTTATTTTAAAGAGGAACGCCAAAACTGAAAGCAAATCTACAATGAAATCAGAAAATTAAATTGACCCACCCCCAATATTTTAAAGAGGAAGGCGAAAACTGCTTCAAATCTAGGATTGGCTCAAAAAATCAAATAGGTATACCCCCAATATACAAAACAGAAAGCAAAATTAAATTGACCACGAAAAATTTGATCAAAAGTCAATTTTAGGTTCAAAATCGAAAATTAAAACGATTTTATAAAAATTATTCAAAAATCTGTTGACAAACGCAAAAAATAATAGTATAATGAAATTAGTTCAACAAAGGAGAGACATAATCGGAAAATTGAAGAAAAACAAAAAGGGAGAGATGTTAATGTTTAATACTGAATTGTTAGAAAAGGAGTTAATAGAATCTTGGGGAATGGCAAAACAGGAGAGACTAACAATTTTAAAAACTGAAATTAAAACAGAAATCATCAACCCCATACCCAAAACAGTCTTAAATCATATCTTAAATCTGTATGAAACAAGAAATTTATACAAATTAGAAGAAATCGGTAGCGGTAGTTGCGGTCATGTATTCGCTTATGGAAAATATGCAATAAAATACATTTACGATGATACGGATGATGCCTGCAATAATGATGTGGAAGTTTTAAAAGAAATTAGTCATTTAGACAGCATTCCTACATTATACGCAGTAATTGAAGACAGATTGCTGATTGTTGAAAGGATAGTAGGGAAAACGGTTAGGGATTATGTAAATATCTATGGAAATCCTTATAATGTAAATGAGAGCATCCTTGACCAATGGGAAAATGCACTAATCGATATTTTGAAATTAGGTTACAGTCCATACGACCTTCACGAATCAAATGTAATGATTGATATAAAAGGAAACATAAAAATCATTGATGTCGGATTTTTCAAAAAACATGGATGTGGAGATTGCCTAGATTATGATAATACTGGTTATCGCAGTGCTCAAAGGTGGACAGGTGAAGTTTTAAGACAATACATAAGAATGATTAAAGAGGTAGCATAATTAGGGAAAGAAAATTCCCTAAAATTCTTTTAAAAATCTGTTGACAAAAGAAATTAAATGCGTTATAATATATTTAACGATAAAAAAAGGAGATGATTGTATGACTAAAAAATATTTAAAGGATTTAAACAATGAGGAATTAATAAAGGTATTTCATGCTAATCAAAAGCTGAGAAATGATATCTATGAGGATATGGTTGAAACTGAAATGCACTATATCAGTGAGCAATTAAACTATTTAGAAGATGGATTGAGAGATTGGAGCATAGGTATATACAATCGCAACTATATTAGCGTAAGCGACCCCGATAAGTTTATTGAAGCCTTAGATGATGTTGAGAGAGCTATCCCTATTTTAACAGATAATGATAAATCAAAACTTAAAGAAGCTCTAGAGTTAAGAGAGAAATGTAGAAATGCAGAAATGTATTCTGATGAGTATTATGAGCTAAAAGATGAGCTAGAGGAAGTTGCAGATGAGCTTGCAAATTTAGTTACAAAGCGTTTTACACAAGTTTTAGATAGTTGTAACAATGAAGAACATCAAATCGAATACTTTATCGAATTTTACTCTGATTCTAGGCTAGATGGTGATAAGTGCTATATCAATGTAGATGATGGCGACTATATTCTATATGAAGATACGGTGAAAGTTTATAATTAGGGGGGGTTAAATTCCCCCAAAATATTTTTATAAAATCTATTGACAAAAGATATGTATATGTGTTATACTTATTACAGAAAGTTAAGGGAGGATGATTTTAAATGACAAGAAAATATGTTAAATTTAGTAAAAAATGGTTTGAATGGGGAGTTCGCAATTTATTAATTGAAAACAGATTAGGATTCATGAAAGATATCACAAAGGAATACATAGCAGAAGGAAATGATACTTGGGAAAGAGTTTATTCAATCTCAACTCGAAATCGTGCAGTAGACATTCTGATTTATTCTAGTATTGATATAAAAACAGATTACGTTAGAGAGCATGGAGATGACGCTGTACGCCTAGTCTTACGTTGGAAAACTAAAAATGGATATGTTTATAAGCGTATCGCTAAACATCTAAGAATTGAGACATTATTTCAAAATATAAAAAAGAGCGTTGAAAAGGCTCAAAACAGCGTATTTAACCTAAACTACGAAGAGTTCTCTAAAGAGGTGTAAAATCCTCTTTGGAGATTATAGAAAAGTTCTGACACAATTTATCACGTGTCACACATTAAATGAAAAATATATTAAAAGGAGAGATGTTTGATGAAAAAATTCTTTAAATTTGTTGGTATTGGTGTATTGGCTTTGATTATACTTGGAGTAGTTGGAGCAATGTTTGGTGAAGGGGATGATACAACAACCACAACAGCACCTAAAACAGAGGATGTAGCAAAACAGGATACAACAGATGCAGAGCCAAAAGCGGAGCCTAAGAAGGAAGAGAAGGTAGCCAAAATCGGTGATACACTCAAAGTTGGTGACGTTGAATTTAAAATCACAAAACGGACAGAAGCAACAAATGTCGGTGGAGAGTTTGGACAAAATGCAAAAGGTAAATATTTGATTCTTGAAACTACTGTTACAAATAGAGGTAAAGAAGCTATTACTATTGATTCTAGTTTCTTCAAATTATTGGCAGATGGTAAAGAATATGAATCTGATGGAACAGCTTCAATCTATGCAAATGAACAGGTAGAATTTCTATTGACACAATTAAATCCAGATGTTTCCATGAGTGGAAAAGTAGTTTTCGATATTCCGAGTGATATGATTGGAAAACCACTGATACTTCAAGTGCAGACAGGATTTTTTGGCACAGAAACAGGTAAAATTGAATTAAATTAATTGATGGCTCATCTTATGGTGAGCCTATTTTTCTCTTTTTGTGTTTAAATTTTCCATAAGTGTTAATAATAATAATAATAATAATAATAATAATAATAATATAACCGTCATATAATATAGTGTGACAATAAGAAAAACACAAAAGGAGAACGATAACATGAATGAGTTACAGGCTTATAGAGAGGTCAAAAAGATTATGAAGTATGGAGTATCTAAAGAGGTTGCAAAAGAGATTGTAGAGGTGGCAATGAGCGTTACGAATGGCGATTTGACTAGAGCGATTGATTATGCATTGACTCTTACATACGGAATAAAAATTATAAAATAATATCCATAAATCTGTTGATAACAGAAATTAAATCTGTTATACTTATAAATGAAGATAATAAAAGGTGGATGGTAAAATGGCAATGACGAATAAAAGAGTTTTGAAAAATGGCGATGTATTCAGAGTTGTCAAAAACAATGGCGGTAGATGGTTAAAATCATACTTAATTCAAACAAAAAAGCAAGGAAAAAACAGATACTATGTTATCGGTAGCAAAGACAGCTTAGTTGAAGCAATTCAAGAAATGAATCGCAGATCCGATGAGTTGTTGCAAACATTGATAAAATAATTAAAAAAGTTTCATAAAATATCTTGACAAAAGAAATAATATATGTTAAAATAAAGATACAATAAGAAAAGGAGGAGATGTTCAGATGGCAAAAAACATTGATGTATTAATAGCATTCGTAAATGGTGATGACAACGTAAAAACTAAAAATCTTCATATTAAACAACATGATTCTGGGACAAGATTATACAATTACGACACTTGTATAGCTGAAAGAACTGAAATAAATGGATATTTCAGAGGTTTTAAAGTAAATATGACTAAATACAGTAAATCAACAACAACAATTCAAAATAAGCTAATTCAAGCAATTAGAGATAAATATGGAGCAATTCACATCAATATAGTAACTAACATTCCGATTGGTACAAAAGAACTTTGAGAGGTGTAATAATCCTCTTTAGAGAGCAAAATTTTATCAAAAATCATGTTTAAATCTCTTTACAAATAGTAATAATAATCATATAAGTACATATAATGTACTAAGAAAACAAAAAAGGAGAGATTTAAACATGATTAATGAAATTTTAGCTAAAAAAGAGATTAAAAGACTGATTAAGCATGGGATATCTAAAGTTGAAGCAAAAAGGATTGTAGATGAAGTGATGAAGATTGTGGACAGTTATAATGAGGATATCGTTCGTAATGCTATAAGTTATGCTGTATCTCTTACATATATAATCAGTTTTTCGAAAATAATTCATTAAGATCTCTTGACAAAAGAATGATAATTTGGTATACTTATAAGTAATATGAAGGGAGAGATATTTAATGTATTACGGTGGATACGATTTAGTATGGGCTATTATAAGAGGTATAATCATTCTGACATGGTTTATAGGTGTAGGTCTTGTATCAGCTTTTATTCTACATTTTAAGCCAACTAGACGATTGTTGAAAAAGTATTTACCATTTTTATTTGAGAATGTCGAATAAAGATGAAAAAGTTTCATAAAATCTGTTGACAAAAGATTATTGGTATGTTATACTATATATAGAAAGTTAAGGAAAGGGGAAATGAAGATGATAAGAAAATTTAAAGGAAACAACGCAATACAAGGTAGAATCGCTTGGCAAATGGGAATGTTCGTAAATAACGGAGCAATCAAATTTGAAAAAGGTGAAAAACGAAATACATGCATAATCATAGTAGACGAATCAAAAATCCCAAAAAGAGAATTGAATTACCTATATAGCAAACTAATACCTAACCACAAAAGCAGAGAGATAGTTGAGGGATAATCCCCTCACTATCTCAACAAAACACAAAATAAACATAAATAGAAGATAATGAAAAGCATTGAGTTAAATTAAGTATGAATTTCTTGATATTATGTTAAAATAAAACTATCAAATAATTATTGGAGGTATTTATTTATGAATAATGAAATTAGAAAAAAACTTGCAGAACGATTAAACAATGAGGAAAACGCTCTAATCAGATATGTTATTAGCGATATTTTAGACAAAGAGAATGTTGTACAATATATGAAAGACGTTTTGCATCATGGTTGTGTTAGCGGAATAGTTAATGGGTTGATTTACTATCATGATACGCATAAATTTTATGACTACCACTATGAAGAGATTGAAGAACTTAGACTTGACCTATTAAAGCAAGGAATTGATATGCTTGAATATATCGGTGAAAATGATTTTAAAAACCATATGTCATGGATGGCTTATGAAGAAACAGTAAGACAAATTGCAGAAGAATTGGAGGTTTTAGTGTAATATAAATTTTACCCTCTTTTGAGGGTAAAATTTTCTCACAAAATCTCTTGACAAAAGATTTAATAAATGATATAATGTATTTAAAGAAAAGAAAATGAAATGAAAATTAAAAAGGAGAGATGTTCTATGATGAGAAGAATTTTAGGTACAGTATTAGCAGGATTGGCAATTTTCGCAGGAGTTATGGTATTTGCTAATAATCATTATGATACTTATGCAGTTGACAACATTGATGAAGTAGTTAAAAAGAATATGAAGGCTGTTGAAGCAACTAATATGATTAAAGAAAATACACTATACGCTGATGAATATGATTTCTTTACTTATAGAATAACAGAAGTAATCGGAGATGAAATCAACGGTTTAGGATTAGATAATGATGGTGGTATTGTACTATCTAAAAAGTATGATAATGTAGACCTTAAAGAAGGAGATATTATTACAGTAGTATTTGAATCAGGAACAGAAGATGCGATTGTAGATGTGCAAAAGCTGATTTTAGCAGAAGATGGCAGTTATGTATCAAAAAGCTTCTATCAACAATAGGAAGATTTTAGAAAGTAAAGAATGGTTTAGCAGTCACGACAGATTTATAAAGCACTTATACGAAATAGAGTGTTAAAAAAGGAATGATACAATCAATTAAGCAAAATAAGGCGATTTAAAGGCTTTTAAAAATCGATGGGTATAAACCCCCTCGATTTTTAAAAAAACGGTTTGTGGAGCAAAATGAATGGTCTTAGGGGTATTCTAGCTACAATTACTTTATAAAATAACTATTTTATAAAATAAAAAGTTTATTAAATCACTTGATAACAGAAATAAAATAGTGTATAATATAGGTAAATCAATTGAAGAAGATGGGGTTGATGAAAAAATAAAAAAGTATAATGTGAATTTTTTATTTAATTAAATCTATTGACATAAGACGGATAATGTGATATAATTAAAATATAAACAATAAAGGGGATGATTTGAATGGCAAATAAAAAGTTTGATGTAGTTGATTTCGTGATGGGTTTTGAAGGTGGATATATTAGTGAAGCAGAAATAGTTGAAGGTTTCCAGCATTTAATCAATGATGGTGTAGTTTGGAGATTGCAAGGCTTATATGTAAGGACAGCAAGGGAGTTAATTAACAAGGGATTTTGTAAACCTGCTAATGAATGGACACCAGAACAGGCTAGACAGCATTTTGAAGAATATGTAAAAATCAATAGCGAGCTGTTGAGAAATTAAAAAGAATAATAAAAGAAGAGATAGATGAGTTAAATTGAGGGGTGGAAACACCCCTAATTAATGTTTGCAAAATCTGTTGACAAAAGATTATTGGTATGTTATACTATATTTAAATAAAAAACATGAATCTCTTGACAAAAGATAAAAATAATGATACAATAAATATATGAGATTGAGACAAAAACGTTAATTAAGGAGGAGATGCTAATGAAATTAATGAGAAAACAATTTATAGAGTTACTGAACATTCATGGAACAAGTGGAAACGAAAAGCCTGTAAGAGACTATCTGAAACCAATTCTAACTGAATTAATGGATACTGTAAAGGTTGATGATTATGGAAATCTACTTGCAGACAAGAAGTGTGGTGATGGCAATGGTGCAACTGTTCTCTTATCCGCTCATATGGACACAGTAAAAGGAGTGTTAGCAGACAGAGAGCTAATTGAAACTGAAGATGGAATTATTATGTCAAATAAGGGAGCTTTAGGTGCCGATGACAGAGGTGGCATTGCAATCATACTTACAGTGTTAAGAAACTTAAATAAATTAAATTTCAATGGACACATCAAGGTAGCATTTAGTCGTGAGGAAGAAATCGGATGTGTTGGAGCAGGAAAGATTAATCCAGATTGGTATGCTAATGACACAGATTTAGCTATCGTAGTTGACCGTAGAGGTAATCGTGATATTGTTGTAGGTTGTGGAATGGCGTTTTGTAGCGATTCGGTAGGGTATTTCATGGAAGATGTATCTAAAATGGCTGATATGGATTGGAAAGCTGTTGAGGGCGGTATTTCTGACGCTATGGTTTTTGCAGGACATGGAGTTAACTCAATCAACCTATCAGCAGGTTATATGAACGAACACACAGTAAACGAATACGCTTCATTAAAAGACATGAGATATACAGTAAGATTAATTCTTCAAACAATTGCTGTAATCAATCAATTCTATAAGACTTTCGAACCAGTACCTAGAGAAAACAAATGGGTAAAATCTTGGTATTATAAAAGCAATTACAATTATTATGAAGATATTTTTGAGGATGAGTATGTTTGGGCAGAAGAAACGGACTTAAATGGTGATGTGTATGTATATGATGTTGGAGCAGATATAGTTATAGAACAAGGAAATCAAGAGATTATACTATCAAGAGAATCGATGAAAAGCTTAATTAAACAGTTGAACAGAGCGATTTAAGAAGGTGAAAAACCTTCCTAAATCGCTTGACAAAAAATGATTATTATGATAAAATATATTTAAACAATAAGGAGATGGTTAAATGATTAGAAACAGAAGGTATAACATTAAGCCTGTATATAACAATGGTGATTTAATTGGTTATGATGTTTTAGATGGCGACAAAATTGTATTAAGTCATGATACAGATTATTTCATCTATATGAAAAATATAAATTTTAGGAATGACGGTAGCGTCAATGGTCGTTATTTAGGTGAAGCGACAGATATTTTAATCGATGATTACGCAAAAGATGTTGTATATCAGAATGGAAAGCATGTGATTTATAACAGACCTATTAAAACAGCTAAAATGATAGTTGTGAAAAATAATAGTAAAGATAAGAAAATTATAGTTGTGATTCAGTAAAAATCTATTGACAACAAAAGTGAAAATGTAGTATAATATAATTAGAAGCATAAAGGGAGATGATTTGAGTGGGTCAATTTGCAAATTACAAAGAATATATCAATAATGAGGCAAGAAGTTTTGTTGATGAATATGAGGATGATTTATTAGATGAAATCAGAAACGGATATACAGATGTGTATGAATTTGTCAATGACTATCGTGTGCATAAGTGGGTAGATAATGATTTCATTTATGTAGACCTAACAGATAGTGCAGAAATCTTAGAGCAGTCAGACAATGTTGAAACTGATTCTGGATTATGGGAAGGTCAAGAGCCTATTGAAGCTATTAAAACACAAGCGTTTTTCACTTATAGAAATGATTTAAGCAGTGAAATTATAAGTGTGTTTAAATCTGTATTACAAGATAAATTAGATGAGTTTGAAAAGCGTTTAGAAGAGCTTAGAGAAGAATTGAAGAACGAGCAAGATGAAGATAACTTAGAAGAGATAGGTAACGAAATAGATGAGGTTGAAGAGTTTGCAGAATATATTGAGGAAGCAATTGACCGTATTTAATCGGGGCGTTTGCCCCGAAAAGTTCTTAATTTTTGTTATTAAATCTGTTGACAAAAGAGAAAAGTCATGATATAATATATGTAAAGAACAAAAGGAGATGATAAAATGATTAAAAAAGGAAAAGCGTTTTTGAAATTAAGAGAAGAAATTGAGAATAAACTACAAAATAATGAGACATCTATTGAATTAAAAGATTTAATTGAATTAATGGAAAACATATCTTATAAAGAATTTACTAAGCGTACAAGTGGAAAAGATGTAGCCCAAGAATTGTCTGATTTTGTCAATAGTAGCTATAGTATTACAGAACAAGAGTTTGTTGATACACTTTTGTCAGAGCATAAAACATTACAACAATCTGTTTTTAGATTATTTATTCAATGTGTAGAAGGCTGGGCTGAAATGTACGACAAAGGCTGTTTTGACGTAAGGAATGAAGAAACATGTAAACTATCAAAACAGATTATGGGAGTAGTTAAAGATAAAACAATCCCTCTAATCTAAACAGAGGGATTGCAATTATAACAAAAGTTAACAATAATAAGGAGGAATAAAAAAATGATGGCGATTTTCTCAAATGAATCGGTATGGAGAATTGAAAAGATTTATGATTTTGAAGATATCAGTTTTGATTTGGTTGAATTTAATAAAGAAAATAAACAGGAAGCTATTAAAAAAGGTTTTAAGTACGCTCATTTATTTGACCGAAATGAACAATATAATCAATATGAATATGTGGCATCATTTTTTATATTGTGATAGTTATTTTTATTTGAATTTAAATATTTTTTAATAAAAAGGATGGGGGAACAAAATAATGACAATGAGAATGAAAGATAACGAAATAGTCAAAAAGTATTTTGGGCATGTTGGGCTAACATTAGAACATATTATTCCAAGAAATGGGAGATTAATCAAAGAAGGTGACAACGTTAAGGTTTATAGAAATTTAAATAACGATTGTTTATCAATCGTTAAAGACGGACTGGTGAACGGATACGCTCAATATGTAGAGCTTACTGATGTAACTTTTGAAGTTAATGAAAAAGGGCGACAAAGGGTATTACAAGAAAGAAGAAAAAACGTACATGCTTATGTTTGTGGGAAAATTTTGTATGGTGACATGAGAAACGGAGATGACATACAAGCAATTTATGACTTAATTGAATCACAAGGCTATAAACGTGTGGTGTATAATCCATATAAATATGACGGTTTTGTTGTTTGTGAAACAGGCAAAAAAGTAGAAAAAGCTAATTTTGCAATTGTTGTGATGGACAGAGTTTATATTTTGTAACTAAGGAGATGATTTAAATGTAAAAATACACATTTTTTACAATAGTTTTTTAGGTGGTTGCTCAAACCGACAATTAACAATATATAATATATATAATTATATAATATAGTGTAATATAATATAATATAATATAATAAATAATTATATATTGTATATTGTCGGTTTAAGCAACGTGCTTAAAAATAGATAAAATTTCCAATATAAATATAATATACAATGATAACGATGAATGTATATGGTAAATCGATTGTGTATTTGTATTAACGGTTGCATTGATTATTTTTTTCTTTACAGGTGTATAAAATAATGATATAATGTTTACTGTAATACATAATTATGAGGAATCGTATGAAGAAAATCTTCAATGGTTGGAAGATGTATATGTTTTTAACAACATCGACTAATATATTGCTTATTACAGCATTTGTATTAGTTTTCGGAGGTGGAGAAAATGAGAGTAGATGACGCTTTGTTAGATAAGATTGCAGATGAATTTTTAGCTGTAAAAGGGATTGTAACACATCAACATAGCGCAGTTATAACCTTTGAACAATTCTTAGTAATGAGATTAAAGAAGATGGGGGTATCATGGTTGAAAATGACCGTCATAAAGCTAAAGAAAGGCTTAAAAGAGGTAATTATGATGTCTAGGTAGGAAAAGATTAAAAAGAGGAAAGAAAGGCGTTTGGAGAGTGTTTGAGGTCGTTTCAGACTAATGGTATAATATATAAAAACAAAAGGAGATGTAGCCAATGAAGAGAAGATTTAACGTTGGTGATATAGTCAGAGTTAGGAATGATTTGGAGGTCGGCAAGATTTATCATTCGTATAATGGTCAAAGTGATATATTCACATCTAGAATGAGAAAAAATTGTGGTAAAGAAGGGAAGGTTATTGAAGTTGGTCATGTAGGTTATAAACTAGATATTGACCCTATACACACATATACAGAAGAAATGTTAGAATATCCTAATGAATTAGCTAAAAGGGATTATGAGCTCGATGTTGAGCTTGTTATGGATAATTCAAGATTAGAGTTTTATCGAAAGAAAATTGATGAAGCATTAGATAATCGTATGTTTGAAACAGAGCCAGAAAAGTTTCAAGAAATGGTTGATGAATACAAGCGATTATTCGACAAAATAAATTTAAATCTTTTTAGGAAATCTGTTGACAAAAGATAGAGTGTGTAGTATAATATAATTAACGATAGATATAAAGGAGATGATATTATGCTAACACAATATCAATTAGAAAAATACGCTAAAAAATTCTTAAAAGATAACTACAATATGGAGCTGTTAGTTCCATTAAAGATTAATGGTCGATTAAGAACAGCATGTGGTCGATTTGTTTACACTCGATTTAAGAGCGGTAAGCCTAGCGTACCTAAAGTTGTAGAATTAAACAGATACTTCTTAGAAAATAACGAGCCTGATGTTGTGTTAGATGTTTTGCGTCATGAATTGGTGCATTACGCTTTATTCATGCAGGGAAAACCTCATCGAGATGGACACCCTGTATTTGAAAATGAATTGAAGCGTTTAGGAATTGTAAGTCAAAGCACAGTTGATAAATACAATATTAAATCTAAACCTGTAAATATTAGGGTTTATGAGTGTGAGGATTGTGGATATAAATACAGAAGAAAAAGAGCGTTGGCACATGGTGGTAAATATCATCGTTGCGGTAGCTGTAATGGCAGATTAATAGATAAAGGAAAGGTAGTTATGGCTTCATGAAGAAGAGATATAAACCGTTATTCTTCACCAATCATCAGTTAAAAAAATGGCTAAAAGAGGAATGTCTAAAGCTATCATACAGACTGTTGTTAATAATGGTGAGTGGAGAGAGGGCAAATTTGCCTTCTCTTATGAAATTGAATATAAAGGTATTATAGTAGTTTTGTATGAGCAAAAAACTCAATACAACGTCTGTACGTGCAAATTAAATAGAGAATATACAATGAAAGCAGAAAAGCTCAAAGAAGAGCTAGGGGTTGATTTTTGGCAAGCGGTACATAAAGTTGTTAAGAGCATTGATTTGTCAGAGGAAATTGCAAATATTGATTAAAATATTTGCAATTCTTTATTGACAAAAGCAAAAAATAATGGTATAATGGATATAAAGATGAAGGAGGAAAGGGGAAATCAAAAAATGTCTGTAAAAACAAAGCCTAGAACACCTAAATGGGTGCAGAGACAATTAGAAATGTCAAAATATGTGGGAAAGAGAAAACATAGTTCGCAAATGACAAAACAAGAGCTAGATTCATTGTATAGTAGATTAAGAAGTGTTGAAAAATGGGAGTTAATCGGTCATGTATTTGATAGAATTGAAGAAAAAGGTATTAATGCAACATATGATGATATTGCTTCAACAGTCTATCATTGTGACATTATCGAATACAAAATTGACTACAACGCAAAAATCAACAGATGTGAAGAGAGAGTTGTAGTACGAAGCAAAGCAGTAACTAACGGTGAATACAATTTAAATGTGGTTTACAATCTTCATAGTGATAAGGTTATTACGGTATGGCTAAACCATATCAACGATTTTCATGATACTTTAGATTGGTCTTTATATGATCCAAATATGAAGGTGTTTGGTGTTAACGATTAAACATCAAACACCAATAAAACGAAGATTTTATTGAGAAAGGAGAAACAAAATATGAGATGTGCAATTTGTGGTCAAGGAAATGTCGATGGAGCATTTGATGATTTTGGTGATTATGTTTGTGTTGATTGTTGGGCAAACGGCGAAGCTGAATTTCAAGGAAGGTATGCAGTGGAATTTGTACCAGCAAACGTATCGTATGATGCAGATTATTCAACAGAATCAATTGAGAATTTTTTAGATGCTTGCAACAATAAAAATAAATGAGGTGAAAATATGGATTCAGAAAAGATTTATAAGGATGAAGAAGGTAATGATGTGGTTTTAATTGGTATTTATTCCAAAGAAGAAATTGAAAAAATAAAACAAGAATAAGAAGAAAAATTTTGGGAATCTATAGAAAAAATAAAGAAAGCTTTATCTGAAGTTGAAAGAATGCGTAAAAGGGATGGTTGATATGTTAAAGCATAAAACATGCAAATATTGCGGAAATAAACTGCGTGTATTCTATGTGCAAGGTAGATTTTGTTCGTTTGAATGTAAAATAAAATATAAAAATATAATTAATGAAAGGAGAAATGTGTGATGAGTGAATTATTAACAACTGGACAAATGATAGATAAATTGAAAATCGGGGAGGTGGCAGAAAGTAAAAATCAAAGAGCTTATTATGATAATTGTCAATTGATTGTTGAAAGTAAATTAACTGGCGAGAAAAAACCTTTTACCATTTGGATTAGTGACAAAAGTCCTAAATGGCGTATTCTACCTTATTATGTCAGTTTTGAGGAGGCGTATAAAGCAGGTAAACAAGGTAAAACTATTAATTTTCATACTGATAATGGTGTGGTACATACAATTGAACATTTTGATGACAGTTTAGATGAAAATAGATTGAGTAGTTATAGTTTAAGAGAACTAATTGAGGGTAATTGGAGTATTGAAGATTGAACGAAAATAAAAAAATAAAATGAGGGGTGGTTTTTATAGGAAAAGGTATTAAACATAAAAAATATAAAGAAATTGAAGGAGTATTACATAAACAGTGTAAAATTTGCGAAGAATGGTTTCCGTGTAATTCCGTGTAATGAGGAATATTTCTATAAAAACAAATCAAATAAAACAGATGGACTACATCCTTATTGCAAAAAATGTACTAGTAGAAAATATATCAAATGGGTAAAAGAAAATATAGAAAGAAAAAGAGAACGAGATCGTGAATGGGTTAAAAAACCAAAAAATATACCTAAAGTAAGAAGAAATCAAAAATTATATAAAGAACGTGGTAAACGAAAAGAATGGGAAAGAAAAAATAAAGACAAATTGAGAATGTATGCATTTTATAAGACTATGCATAGAACGCATGAAATTACCGATGAAGAATGGGAATTTTGTAAACAATATTTTAATTATTCTTGTGCATATTGCGGTGTATCTGAAGAAGAGGCGAAAAAGAAATATGGTCAAAGACTACATAAGGAGCATGTTTATCATGAAGGAGCAAATGACTTAAGTAATTGTGTACCAGCATGTAAACGTTGTAATAGTAAAAAATGGATGTTTAAATTTGAAGAATGGTATAACGAAAATAATCCAGTGTTTGACGGAGAAAGATTAAATAGAATAAAGAAATGGATAAAAGAAGACTATAAATTATTCAAACAAACCAAATAAAATTGATTTTTTAAACAGAGGTGATGTTGATGCAAGCTATTCAAGAAAATTATATAAATAGTTACTTAACCAATATGCCGACTGATATTGTTAATCAATATGGGTTAAGTAAAGTTCTTCTAACCAGAAGAGAAACAATTTATCTGAAACATGTACTGAAAAATGTATTTATGTATGGAACAGAGGATGAGTTAAAAGAGAAATTAGACATGATGCAATTTAAATCATTATTTCAATATTTTACTTTTGTTACAGATAAGTTGCGAGCAATCTATAAATTGCCGAGGGAATATCAAGTTGAGAATGCTGATGATATTATAAAACGGAAACGGAATAGCTTCTTTAAGACACTAGAATTATATAAGGATTTGAAGCCGATTATTATCCTTGATTTTGATAAAACAATCACCAATAAGAAATTTCACTCTTTATACAATTACATAATTGATGATTACCATATAGTTATCAATAGTGCGAACCCGAATTTAGAAGCAATTGAAGAATATTTGGATAAGTATAATTTGAAGCGACCAAAGCAGATTTATGCGAATAAGGGTAAGAAAAAGAAAATCGTTAATTTGAAACAGTTAGCGTTAAGACATATTGGGAAAATTATCTTTTACATAGATGATGAAATTGAATACTTAGATTATGGTTGCTTGTTATTTATGTATTGTTATCGATATACAAAGAGTGGGAAAATATATAACCATACGATATTTAAGAAATAAATTATAAGGGGTGTTTATAATGAAATTAGATGAATTAACACGTAAAAGGATTGAAGAATTATGTAATGAATTGATAAATGAAAGTCTATATAATCCTAATCGTGATACTGCACTTTTTGCTGGTGGTATGTATATAGGTATTCTTAGGCTATTAGAAATGTTAAATATTGAAATCAATAATGTTAATAAATTTAGCTTTTTATCGGATGGTGAATGATAATGCAATATGAATTTCCTATTAAAAAAATAAATCGTAATGGTAAAGAATATATATGGATGGAAAGTGAGATGTTTTATAATTTCTTTCTTGTTTTGTCAGAACATATGAATATTAATCAGGTTATTGTTGATTTGATTAAGAAGAAATATAATAAAGCTAAAAAATATAAAAAGAAAAGACTGCGATTAAAGAAAGAGAAAGAAGTATTACAGGAAATGATAGGAATCTTATTGTATTATAAATAAAATTGAGTTTATTGAAAAGGAGGGTTAAAATGAATTGTATAATTTGTGGCGGAAAAATCATTAGTCAATGCAAATGTTTTCGTGGTGATGTAACTTGTGAAAACGGTCATTCTTATCATTGGTCGCCCTTTTATAAGGAATATCATCAAGGTTTGAGTAACCATAATACAGATACATTTAGCAAAGATTGCTGCAAAGAAAAAAGAAAAATTGAAATTATAAATTAAATAAAACTAACATTTTAACATTATTTCCGAAAGAAGCCCCCACTTCAAGCAGCCCGAAAGGGTGGTAAGTGGAGGGTAGTTCACATAAACAAATTAAACAAAAAGAAGTATGAAAAGATATAGAAAAGATTGTTAAAAGTAGGGGGTAAGGGTGGTATAAAATGCGAATATTAAAATACATAAATAAAATAATAAAATATATAAATTATGTTATTGATACAATGTCATTTAATTATTTTTATAAATGTTTTTATAATGCTGAGATTAGTTTGTTTGATAATTGTTCTTGGAAAAGTTTTAAGAGACATGTAAAATGATAATTTTAAACAAAATATAAGAGGAGATGATATATTGAAAATCAGTAAAGCTCATTCGATACAAGGTGTTAGTAAAAATCGTGAAGAAAATGATTTTTACCCTACACCATCAAATGCAATTCACGAATTATTAAAACGAGAAAAATTTGAAGGATTAATATGGGAATGTGCTTGTGGTGATGGTGCGATTAGTAAAGTGTTAGAAGAATATGGTTTAGAAGTTTATTCTTCTGATTTGATAGACAGAGGATACGGAGATGTAGGTATAGATTTTTTAAGTACATATAAGAAAGTCGATAATATCATAACAAATCCACCATATAAATATGCAACAGAATTTGTGCAACATGCTCTAACACAAGCGAATAAAAAAGTGGCAATGTTATTAAAGATTCAGTTTCTTGAAGGCGTAAAAAGATATGAATTATTTAAAACAACACCATTAAAAAAGGTATATGTATTTTCTCAAAGGCTTAAAATATATAAAAATGGTGTACAACAAAAGAATAGTACAATGATGTGTTTTGCTTGGTTTGTATGGGAACATGGCTATAAGGGAGAGCCCACAATTGACTGGATTAAGGAGTGACATATATGTTATGTGAAAAATGCTGTAAAAATGAAAATGCTTATAGTTTTGAAGTTTATGAGGAATATGAGATTCCTGCTGAATATGATTTCATTTGTGTCGATTGTGCTGAAGAATATGAATCTAAATAGATAAAATTGTTTGATTTACAAAGATGTATTTATTCTTAAGCAAGGGGTAACGCTCCTGCTTAAGAATAAAAATTTCAAAAGATTTATAAAATTCTGTTGACAAATGATTGTATATAGTGTATAATGAATATAAATAAACAGAATGGAGATGATTTAATGATAGTTACACCATCATATCTTTATGAGAATGGATATATTGAGAATGTAATAATTAGTAAATTCGAGGATGGAGCACCTTTCGCAATCTTTGAAGATTGGGATGACGTATACGCAGTGAATTATGCTGTAATCGAAAAAATAGTGCCAGAAGCGTTAGAACTATATGAACAGGCAGGATTAGTTAAAGAGCGTAGATGGGGGCATGGAAAGGTCTTAGAAGGTGTTATAATTGATAATGAAGTGCCAGAAATCGTTAAACATGCGTTTGATGAGCATGATATTAAATGGTATGATGTTGTAAAATCGGCATTAGGTTGTGAATGGGGTTTTAGTGATGAATATACAATTTGTGATGATTGTGGCAATATTATTCGCACATCGCCAGACAGTTACCATTGGCAACCAAACTTTTATGTAGGAGATGGCTTCATTGTATGCAATAAATGTTTTAATGATAACGAAGACTATCAAGAAGAATATTTAGCAGACAGAATTAATAATCCTAAACAGGCTGTAAATGGATTGATGACAGAAGGACAGATTGAAAAGTTGGGATTTAAAAGGCTAGATGGTGAATATGAATCTGGTTGGTATTATATAGACGATAATCCAGAAACAATCTATGAAGAATTATCTAAAGATTTTAAAGAAGTATTATTCTATGTAAATAATGTCGAACAATTCAGAATTAACTTTATTGTGTTTGTACGTGGGGAAATCAAGTAATAATGCCGATTTCCCCATGATAATAAAATAGGGAGAAGATGTATGAAGAATGGAGAAGTAAAAAATAAAATAAGGAGTGTATCGATTATGAAAAGAACATTAACGCCTAGAGAATGGTTTAATACCTATGTCAATAAAGAGAAGTTGTTGAAAGATGTTATTAATGCAATAGATGAAGCAGTGCAGAACGATAGTACAGATTATGATGACGAAAATTATTTAGGATTAGTGCATGATATTGTTGGCGGTACAAATGGTCATTATATACCATTTTTTGCATTACAATATTTTGACTATGAAGGCATTGATACAGATAATATCGATAAATATAACCTTGATGAAGTTATTGACGAACTAGATAGTTTCACATATGAATTAGAAAGTATTATTAATGATATGGTTATGCAAGGTACAAGGATAAATGTATTTTTTGGATATTGGGAAGCTGATAATAGCTATTGTATGATGTCTACTATTAATAAAGATGATTACAATAATTTAAAGGATAAGTTTATCGTTTTTAGTGGTGACAGTAATGCAAAAATGTGATGTGGATAGCTGAAATTATCCTATTTCTATTGAAATGATTGATTTAATGCAAATAAGGAGGAGAATAGCATGAGAAAAGAAGTTATTAATTTATATAAATTTGAAGAATTGAGTGATGATGCCAAAAAAACGCAATCGAAAATTATCGTAAATCAATGGATTGGCAAATTAAATCGAAGTTTATTACTGAAAAATTTGCAGAAAAGTTGTCAGATATGGGTTATCCTACAGATAGTTTAGAATGGCGTTTAAACTATTCACAAGGAGATGGCGTAGCGTTTTATGGAGAAGTGGATATAGATAAGGTTATGAAGAGACTAGAGCATAAAGGTTATGATTTAAATTATGACTTATATAGAGCTATAGACAGTGAAAATTTAACTATTATAGCTAGGATATATCGCAATTCTTTTGGTTATCATTATAGCCATTATAATACGATGGAAGTATATGTAGATGGAGACAGTATTGAAACAATGATGGAGTATCTTTATGAAGATTTAGATAGCGATACAGATGAGTATGTTGATAAGTATAATGAGATACACAATTTTCTTTTAAACCTTAAAGACTGTATTCATAGCGATATTAAAAATGTGTCAAAAGAGTTAGAAAGAGAAGGTTATAGAGATATAGAATATTATTCATCTGATGAATATATTGTAGAAACATTAATAGCTAATGAGTATGAATTTACAGAAGATGGCATAATGTATTAATAACTTTTAGATTTGAATATAAATTGGTGAATGTCGATTTTTTACGATAACAGCAACGTCAAAAAGTTGCTAATCAAATGCATAAAAGGAGATGATTAAAATGAGAATGTGGGGCAAGACCCTTTTTGCCATAACCGTTTTACTTTTTACCTTTGTGGGTTGTAGCAATGAAGAATCGGTTAAAGAGCAGGAAATTGAGAAAAGAGAAGAAAAGGTGAAAGAGGTAGATGAGGTAGATAAGGTTGAAAAATCAGAAGAATTTTCTGAAAACAAAGATGATGCGGAATTAGATAAAAATTTTAAGTTGGAACAAGAGCTCGAATATTATTTTGATTCCGAAGATTTAGATAAAGCTTTAACTGAATTTGAATATCTAAACATAATTCAGAGCATAATTAAAACATCTACAACAACAGTAGAGAACGCTAACACATATATAAAGAAAGCTATTGACAACCCTTTATTATTGAAAAATGAAGCATGGATAAATGATTATGCATTCACATATCTTCCTA
>Ga0310828_1000444_pt1 | contig 43181 bp, 37 predicted proteins | sample WT_ome_3_FD_202242 | JGI IMG/M metagenome (GOLD analysis project Ga0310828, IMG submission 202242) | Sorghum-adapted microbial communities enriched on wild type (WT) sorghum from Joint BioEnergy Institute, Emeryville, California, United... ... | reverse complement strand
ACTGTTCAGGCATCCGAAACGGGACTTCCCTTCCGGTGCGGCGTTCCTTGAGTACGCGAACGACCTCTGGGATAATGTCGCCGGCTTTGTGAATGACGACTTGATCGCCGATGCGGATGTCTTTTTCACGAATATAATCTTCGTTATGCAGGGTAGCTCGTCCGACGGTCGTTCCGGCAACCTGAACGGGGGTCAATACCGCCGTAGGCGTAATCGCACCGGTCCGGCCGACGGTAAGGGCGATGCCTTCAACGGTCGTCACAACTTCTTCCGCTGGGAATTTATAAGCGATAGCCCAGCGCGGACTTTTTGCCGTAAAGCCGAGCATCCTTTGCTGTTCCAGTGAATCGACTTTAATGACGATACCGTCAATGTCATAAGGGAGTTCCGGGCGCTTTTCCGTCCAATAGGCAATAAAATCGAGCACTTTTTGCAGTGAATCGCAGCGACGCCATTCCGGGTTCGTTTTAAGCCCCAAGGATTGAATCCATTCGAGCCCATCGCTATGGCGGCGTAGTTCCTTGCCATCGGTCGAACCGATTTGATAGAGAAAAACATCCAGCTTGCGGTCTGCGGCTATTTTCGGATCCAGTTGTCTTAATGAACCGCTGGCCGCATTGCGGGGATTGGCAAACAATGGTTCGCCGGCTTCAGCCCGCCGTTTGTTCAAGCGCTCAAAAGAGGCCCTCGGCATATACGCTTCCCCGCGCACTTCGAGATTCACCGGTTGTTTCAGCTTAAGAGGAACAGAACGGATCGTTTTAATATTTTGCGTAATATCTTCACCAGTTGTTCCATCACCACGGGTAGCTCCGAGGACGAGCTGTCCATTTTCATAAGTAAGGCTGACGGCCAAACCATCAATTTTTAATTCGGCGACGTAAGTCACTTTTTGATGGCCGACGCCTTGGCGGACGCGCCGGTCAAAATCACGCAGGTCCGCCTCGTCAAAGGCATTGCCCAAGCTCAACATCGGGGTTTTGTGAATGACCTTTTGGAACGCTTTTAACGGCTCAGCCCCGACGCGTTGTGTAGGAGAATCTGGCGTGATCAATTCCGGGTGGGCCGCCTCAATGTCAATTAATTCTTTCATCAACCGGTCGTATTCACTGTCAGGTACGCTTGGGTTATCGAGCACGTAATACTCGTAATTATATTGGTCAAGGAGCTCTCTTAACTGGTGCACGCGATCCATGATCGATTTGTCCAAATGGTTCGCCTCCTTATTTGGCTTTCTCTATTGGGGCAAACGAAGCGAGCACCCGTTTGATGCCGATCGGTTTTGGGAAAGCGATGTCGAGTTCGAGGGAATTACCTTCCCCCTTCATGGCGACAACCGTCCCTTCGCCCCATTTTTTATGAATCAATCGATCACCGACGGACCATTCGGTTTCGACATTGACATTTTTCTTTAATATCGGAGGTCGGACGGAAGTAGACGGCGCATTAAATCTCCCGCCAAAACGCGGGTTTTCTCCTCCAACCCTTTTGATGAGATGTTCGGGAATTTCTTCTATGAATCGGGATTCCCGGTTCATGTTGGTGTTCCCGTAAAGCGTCCGCATTTGGGCGTTGGTGAGATAAAGCTTCTTTTCCGCTCGGGTAATGCCGACGTAAGCAAGGCGGCGCTCTTCCGCCATTTCTTCTTCATCAGACAGCGCCCGAAAATGCGGAAACACGCTTTCCTCCATGCCGGCGATAAAGACGATGGGAAACTCCAACCCTTTTGCCGAGTGAAGCGTCATGAGAGTGACGCCTTCACCTGTAGGAGCCGCCGTTTCTTCATCGGTGCCATAATCGCTATCCAGCGCAAGCTCTGTTAAAAAGGCGATGAGGCTTTTATCATCGTTGCTTTCCTCAAACTCTTTCGTTACCGATAAAAATTCTTCCAAGTTTTCTAATCGGCTTTGGGCTTCCAAAGTCTTTTCATTAACAAGTTCTGCTCGGTAACCGGACTTGTCCAACACTTCTTCAACCAATTCCGTGACAGAAAGATATTCTTGCATCTTCGACCAATTGAAAATCAGTTCGCTAAACGCGGTTAAAGCTTTGGCGGCTTTGGCCGCAACGCCAGTTTCTTCGATTTCCTTAACCGCTTGCATGAGCGACAAGTCATGCCTCAACGCATAATCCGCCAGGCGATCGAGTGAAGAAGCGCCGATACCGCGTTTCGGAACATTTGCCACTCGGGCAAAACTTAAGTCATCATTGGGGTTGGCGACAAGCCGCAAATACGCCAGCAAATCTTTAATTTCTTTTCGCTCATAGAATTTGATGCCGCCAACCATCCGGTAGGGAATGTTGGCTTTGATCAGCATCTCTTCTAGCACCCGGGATTGGGCGTTTGTCCGATATAAAACGGCGATATCGTTGTAACTTGCGCCATTGTTTTTCCATTCATTGATTTTCCCGGCAATGAAACGTCCTTCATCATGTTCATTATCGGCGCGGTAATACTCAATGTCCGATCCTTCGGCATTCTCCGTCCATAACACTTTCGGCTTGCGGTTCGGGTTGTTTTCGATCACCGCATTGGCAGCTTCGAGAATTTTTTTCGTCGAGCGGTAATTTTGCTCCAATAAAATCACTTTGGCGTCCGGATAATCTTTTTCAAAGTCGAGGATATTTTGAATATCCGCCCCTCTCCAGCGGTAAATCGATTGATCCGAATCGCCGACGACGCAAAGATTCTTAAAGCGTCCGGCCAAAAGATTGACAAGGGTATATTGCGCATGGTTCGTATCTTGGTATTCATCAACATGAATATATTGGAATTTGCGGCGATAGTAATCCAGTGCTTCAGGAACGCGGCGAAACAGGTGAATGGTCGTCATGATCAGATCATCAAAATCAAGCGAGTGGTTTTTGAGGAGTCTTTTTTCATATTCCGCATAAACATCGCGGACAATTTCCTCATAAGGCCCACGAGCGGTTTTGGCATAGGCACTGGCGTCTTTTAACTCGTTTTTGGCTGTGCTGATCGTCCCAAGAATGGCCCGTGGTGTAAATTTTTTTGCATCGATATTGAGATCTTTTAAAATTTGCTTCATCACCGACAGCTGGTCCGTGGCATCGAGAATGGTAAAGTTTTTGCTGATGCCGATTCGGTCAATGTCGCGGCGAAGAATGCGCACACACATCGAGTGAAACGTCGAGACCCATAAATCTTCAGCAAGCGGACCCGTAAGTTTTGCCAACCGCTCCTTCATTTCCTTTGCGGCCTTGTTCGTAAAGGTGATCGCCAAAATATTCCACGGAGCGACTTCTTTTTCGAGCATTAAATAGGCAATGCGGTGGGTTAACACCCGCGTTTTGCCGCTTCCCGCACCAGCCATGATTAATAGCGGGCCTTCCGTATGTTTGACTGCTTGTTTTTGTTCGGGGTTTAGTCCGTTCAATAAGTTTTCCGCTAAATCTTGCAAAATGTCCGCCCCCTACTGTTTTTTCATGCTTTTTACCGCTTGAACGGTTTGAAGCGCCGCCTCAAGATTTTCGTAAACCGCGTTGCCAACGACGATCGTATCGGCATATTCGGCCATTTGCTCAGCTTTCTCTGGACTGTCAATGCCGCCACCATAAAAAAGACGGGTTTTCTCGAGTCCCTTTCTTGCCGCCCGGACCATTTCCAAGTCGCCATAAGCGCCGCTGTATTCTAAGTAAAAAATGGGTAGCCGGAACATGCGCTCAGCCATCATGGCATATGCCTCAACATCCTCGGCATCAAGTGTCGTACGCGCTTCGGTGAGACGTGCGGCTTTCGCATTCGGATTGAGAATGCAGTAGCCCTCCGCAATGATCTCATCCCAATTCATCGTTCTCCCAAACATTTTCACAGCCTCATGATGGCGTTTCACAATCCAGTCAACTTTTTCCGAATTTAATACCGTCGGGATTAAATAAAAATCAAAGCCAGGGGTGACCGCTTCGAGCGCGGAGATTTCCAAGGCGCAATCAATCGCGTATCGGCGCACACGGCTTAAAAGCGACAGCGTATTGTCCAGCGTGACACCATCGGTTCCGCCGACGATGACCGCATCTGTCCCCGATTCGCAAACTTTCTCCAAATCGCGGTCACTCAGTTCTTTATTTGGATCCAATTTAAAGACGTGTTGCCACGTTCGATATGCATTCATAAATAAAAATCCTCCCAGAATACTCTAGAAGGATTTTACCATAAATTCAATTGCTTTTCCGCAATTGACCTAGTCCTTATTCTTTGGCTTCTTGTTTTTCTGACTCCATTATTCTTTCAAGTGTCATTTTATAGCTGTCATTGCCGAAGTTTATGCAGCGCTTCACCCTGGAGATGGTCGCGGCACTTGCTCCTGTTTCTTTTTCAATGCGCTGATACGTATAGCCTTGAAGAAGCATGCGAGCAACCGCATAGCGCTGCGAAATGGACTGTATTTCTCCCATCGTGCAGAGATCATCGAAAAATCGATAACATTCTTCGAGATCTCTCAGTGATAAAATAGCTTTAAATAGCTGATCAAGTGATTCGCCGCGCAATTTATCAATCTGCATGACTCATTTTCCCCCTCAATCGATCTTTACGGCACCATTTAAACCTTGCTTGGCGTCAATGATGTTAATCCATGTTTTTCCGGGAACGAATTTGACGGGTTGCCCGTCTTTATAAGGCAGGATGCGATCATGGACGTTTTTCCATTCGACAACTTGCCATTTCCCTTTTTGAAATAAGTAGGCCGGCCCTCCCGAATCTAAATCAATTTCCCGGCGGTAACCGTCGATGAAACGATGGTTGGCGCTGACAATGAAAACATTCGCTGCAGTTAAAGGCGTCCCTGTTTCCCTGTCTTTTGCTTGTTCCCCATTAATCTTCCGATAGAACAGACCGTCATCTGGGTTGTAAACATAGCTCACGACATTGTCCTTAGCGTAAGTGACGGTGACCTGCTCCATCGGTTCACCGGGAATGGTTGATAATTCATCTTGAGTTAAAAATGGCAAAGGTTCGACATTCTGCGTTAGCTTATAGCCCTTTTCCTTCGCTCCTTTCAGGATATTTTCGTACGGGATGTAGGAATTGTGCGGAGCCTTTCGAAACTTTACCCGTTTAAATAACGTTCCGTCATAATACAGACCCTGAATGTAATCGGTTACACCCGATTCCAAGATGGTTTTCGCTTGCGGGCTCCAGCCATGTGCGATATAAATCGCGCCATACCCGTTATTTAATTCAATGAAATAGGGTCTTGCACTTCGGACCGGACCGATGATTTCCGGTGTTTCACTTTGAAAAAGGGCTAAAAATCGGGTAATGGGTCCCTCGGCCAGCACTTCATAAACGATATCCGCTTTATGCAAGCCTGATTGCGGCCGGGCAAGGCTGAAGTTATTCACCATGACGCCAATCACTCGGCGGTTGATGACACCATCTTCAGCTGGCAGGCCGGTCAACGGATACGTCACCGTCGGTTCTTCCTTTTTCGGCTGGGCAACCGCCGGTGTGTGTTCCGTTTTCGTCGGCTTTTTTTCCACTTCTTTTGGTTTCGTGGTACAAGCCCCAACCACCATCAAAATCGCTAAAAACACCCCTAATAATCCCAAAAATTTTTTCATTTTATCCCTCAACTTTCATATGATTGGTTTGAGCCTTTTTCCCAACCATGGGCTTGATCAGTTTTGACCGATGACTGACCTCTATCATGAAAGTCTAGATTTCAGCTGGAACAAGAACTTCCCGTTTCATGACATCGACAACTCCCATTGGTGTCAATCGAATATACGGTAGATGAAGCGCCGATAGGAATAATAAAGAATAAATTGGATCGCTAAACGGATAGCCGCATTCCCGAAGCGCTTTTGTAAAGGTGGCTTCCTGATCCATCAATATTTCCATTGGTTGGTCAGACACGGATCCGGCAATCGGAAGCGGGAGTTCCGCTTCGATTTGGCCATCTTCCACCAATACAAGACCACCGCCGATGCTTTTCATCCGTTTAAAAGCGCAAATCATATCGCTTGAATGTGTACCGATCACAATAATGTCACCCGTCGAGGAATAACTGCTGGCTAAGCCGCCGAGCCTTCGGGCAAACCCTTTTAATCGCGATACGGCTCTCCAACGGCCCCCGCGGTCAATTAAAGCAACCGTCATGATATCCGGATCGGATCCATTATAGGTGAACGGCTTGGTAATCACCGCGTTGACCATTTCAATGCCAAGGGATGTATTCACCTTCAACATGTCTTCAGTAAGATCCCAATCCAGATGGCATTCACCTAAAGCTTCTTTTAATGAAAATGACGGTTCGGGGTACATGACGATGCCATCCCGTTTTACCCATTGGCCTTTCGCCAAGACACTGGTCGGTGTCGGTTGGTCTTTTGCTTCTAATATATTTATATGAGCGATACGGCCAGGAGCAATTTCTCCAATTAAATGTTGCCATCCATAATGCCGGGCGGGATTGACGGTCGCCATCATATATGCGTCTTCAATCGGCACGCCTTGTTCAATCGCAATAGCGATCGTTCGGTCCATGATCCCTTGTTTATAGAAGTTAGGTGTCGCCCCGTCGGTTGTCATATAGACCCGTTCAAAGTGGCGAAGCCCGCGTTCAAGCAATTCTTTTAAAATAACCGGCAAATCCGGGCGAATCGATGAATACCGTAAAGAGGTGGAAAGTCCAAGCGTGATCCGCCGCCAAGCTTCCTCGCCGGTCATCGCTTCATGATCACAGTCCACGCCAAGAAGCATCATCTGTGTCAACGTTTTTTCCGAAGCCCCAGGCAGATGGCCCTCAATGGGTTTTCCTGTTGCCTTCGTTTCTAGCATCCATTCAAGAATGGCATCATCGCCGTGGAGAACTTGCGGCCAACTCGTCAATTCTCCGCCTTGCACGACTAATGGATGGCTGAGCCATTTTTTAATGCGTTCTGTTGTAAAAGGCTCTGTACGAAGTGCTGTTTGTGCGTCATACCGGCACCACCAAAGCTGGGTGACTGGCTCCTCATTCAATTTTTCCATAAAGGCAAACGATTCTTCGTCGTTTAAATGTATGAAAAGCGGTAGGTTATCCGATATAAGCGTCGTCGTTCCACGCCCCGCGGCATAGGCCGCCAGTGTGTGCGGATTATAGAGTTGAAAGGGATGAGCGTGGGGTTCGATATATCCTGGCACAACATATTTTCCTGAACAATCAACGATTTCCGTTTCAGTAAGGCCAAGGGCATCTGGCAGGCGTTCGCCAACATAAACAATGCGGTCGCCATCGATCCAAATGTGTGCGGTCATCCATTTTTTTAGCGAGGTATTTAAGTAATAGGCATTTTTCAATATACGGGTCGGCGGAATTTTTCCACCCGCAACGGCCGCATGATGTCTGACCGCCTCTTGGCCCCATGGTTGAAAGAAACTCAAGTCCCATCCTCCCCCTTTTACGGAAACGTCAAGAAACTTTGGTATTCATACATACTTTCGCACATTAAAGCGTGAATGTCAATAATAAGGAGTAAAAGAGTGGTACATGATGGATTTTAGTTGTTGATTTTGAAACTAAAAATTTTATTAATGCGGTCGCATCTTAAATCCCCAATATCTGGTTGCTGCGCGAGGTTTTGAACGCCCTTGAACCGAAAAACCTCGCGATTCCGCATTTTGCGCAAGATTTTCGCGTGCTGGAGGCCTAAAAATCTCGCGTAAAGGCCGCGGGAACCCTGAATCACGCCCGATATCTCCTAATATCTGGATGTTGTGCACGATTTTTATTGTTTCTCGATAATCGAGTAGGAGAGGGTGACTAACCCCCGACCTCTCACACCACCGTACGTACAGTTCTGTATACGGCGGTTCTATTTAAGTCCAACGCATCGTTTGATATCGATTGAATAGACTCTTCAGCCCTTGGTGAATCCAGTATTGTTCGCCAAGGGCTTTATGCAAGATAGGGGATTTGGCTATTCGCCAGTACGCCTTTCTTGTGTTTGCCCATTCCCATGCCTTCCCTCGTTTAATGCCAAGTCTTATCAAATTCTTGTACTTGGTTTGAACGTTCTTCCACTCTTTCCAGCGTATCATGCGCAACCTTCTTCTTATCCAACCATCCAGTACATTGAATATGGAAAGCGATATCGGCTATTTTTTTACAAACCAATGGAAGCAAGGAAGGTAAATTGAACCATGAAAAAAGGGGCTTTCGTTCTATTCCCTTCTGTAAATTTTCAGGAAACGCATCTTTTGGAATGAGGAAAAAGTAAGAAATCATTAAAATCTAACGTGTATTAAATGAAGAAAAGAGGCATATTTCCTCATTTCCTCGAGAAAATGAGGAAATATGCCTATACTGTAATGCTTATTTACCAATTGGTTAACGGGAGTGGAAGTGCATAAGGCATGAGTTCGGAACACTTTACTTATTTAGTGTTCCTTAGCGTTGCTTACTCAAAAAGCGGAGACTAGAGTCCCGCGGGAAAAGCAATAGTGAAGCCCCCGCAGGAATTGTTTAACTTCCGTAGAGGCTGAAGCGTTGCCTAAGGAAAGCGAGTGCCTGCAACAGAAATCAAAAGCCAAGTGAACAACCTACTTACTTGAGACTTTTTAATAGCCTCGATAATACCTTTTAAATTTTGAGGTGTTAATATTAAACAACTAAATCTAATAATAAAATCATAGCTAATCCACAAACAGAAACAAGTGTTGAAAGCAAAGTCCATGTTCCAAATGTTTCTTTCATATTTAATCCGAAATATTCTTTTGTCATCCAGAAGCCTGCATCGTTAACGTGGGATGCAATACAACTCCCCGCTCCTGTTGCCAGTGTCACTAAAGCCAAATTCACGTCATATTGGGCAAGCATAGGGATCACCAGCCCCGAAGTCGATAGAGCAGCAACCGTTGCCGACCCCAAAGATATACGTAAAATCGCCGCAACAATCCATGCAAGTAAAATCGGCGACATGGAACTGTGAGCAAAAAGTTTTGCGATATAATCACCGACCCCACCGTCAATAAGCACTTGTTTAAAAGCACCGCCGCCGCCAATAATTAAAAGCATCATGCCTATACTCGTAATGGCTGATGAACAAGAGTTCATGATTTGCTTAATCGGTATATTTCTTCTTAAACCCATTGTAAAAATGGCGACGATGATTGATATTAACATTGCTGTTGATGGTGCTCCAACAAAATTAACGATTTCAAAAAATAAATGATTACCCATTTTTCCCGAGTCTTTGATCAAATTAACAATGGTCGCTAACAGCATCAAAATAACAGGTAATATAGCTGTTATTAAACTGACTCCGAAACCAGGTGTTTCTTCTAATTTGAAAGTCTTTTGTTCCCCTAGAGTGCTGATGTTTCCATTTTTATTAAATGCATCAGGTACTATTTTTTTAGCCACAACAACAAATACAGGTCCGGCAATACAAACCGTCGGAATTGCTATGATGATACCGTAAAGTAACACAACACCAAGATCGGCATGGTATTCACCTGCGATGGCCGTCGGTCCCGGATGCGGCGGTAGGAATCCATGTGTCGTTAATAAAGATGCCAGCATTGGAATACCCAAGCGGAGAGGGGAAACTTTTAATTCCTTTGAAATAGAAAATACAATAGGTATAATCAAAACCAGTCCCACTTCAAAAAACATGGCAATACCTATGATAAACGATGCCACCACTACTGCCCATTGAATTCTTTTTTCACCGAATTTGTTAATAAGAGTCATCGCAATTCGCTGAGCACCGCCGCTATCGGCTATTAGCTTACCAAGCATTGCACCAAGGCCAAAAATTAACGCAATATGTCCGAGTGTCCCACCAATACCGTTTTCAATCGATGTTGCGATTTTATCCATTGGTATTCCCAGAGCTAATGCTGCAAGAAAGGATACAATCAATAAAGAGATAAATGTATTTAATTTAAACCGTGAAATTAAAATCAGTAATAATATGACACCTAAACCTATAATCACTAAAGGCATAAATAATCCTCCGTTTTTATTTTCCTTTAAAAAGTTTTTATATTGTATACGCTTACACTAAATACAAAAAAATTACGGTTATTCTAAATAAACTTCTTTTCTAAGACTATTAACCTTGATAAAGTGAGTGTTGTGATTATAATAGAAATGTGCTTAGCCTTTTCATTTAAACTAAAAGGTTAACCCAACTATATTCTTATTTTTGGAGCAGACTAACGAGCCTGCTCCTCTTTTTATCTATAAAATCTATAATATTTAATTTAAAATGTCTTAGATGAAAAGCCCTTTTCTTTAGCTAAAGCTTCTTTTCCGGCTTTTAATATTTCAATAATCCGGTCTGTATCATAAACACAGCCTCCCCATGTGCCGCCGCTGACATCTTGTAGAGCAGCCCATAAACGGGTATCATCCGGGAGATCAGGGTCACGCGCAAGACCTGGATGCATATCGCGTTTTTCCAATACTTTGGCCGCATCTTCATAACTCAGCTTCTCATTTTCCGTTCCTATGAAATTGATGGAGCCAACTAGTTCATTACGATCAACCATAATTTCAATAACGTCTCCGTCGCGTAATTTTCCGATCGGACCGCCCGCAAGCGCCTCCGGTCCCACATGTCCAAAACATGCCCCGGTTGAGACACCGGAAAAACGAGCATCGGTAATCAATGAAACATGTTTACCGTAGGATAAGTGTTTTAACGCCGAAGTGAGCTGATAAGTTTCTTCCATTCCGGTACCCATAGGACCACCGCCTATGACTACCATAATATCCCCTGCTTCTATTTTCCCTAATTTAATCGCACTCATAGCTTCTTTTTCTGATGTAAAGACCTTTGCTTTTCCGGTATGTCTGAACACCCCATCTTCATCTACAACAGACGGATCAATGGCCGTTGATTTAACAACAGATCCTTCCGGAGCAATATTACCTTTTGGGAAAACAATCGTAGAAGTAAGTCCTTTTTTGTGTGCCTGTTCCGGACTGAAAATAACTTCATCCGGATCCACTCCATCCGCTTCTACAAGAAGTTCTCTGAACTTGGCTCGGCGTTCTGATTTTTCCCACCAATCAAGGTTTTCACCAAGTGTTTGCCCGGTTACGGTCATAACATCTTCATGCAGTAATCCCAATTTACGAAGGTGAAGCATGACTTCCGGTACCCCGCCAGCTAGGAACACTCTGATAGTCGGATGATCAATCGGTCCGTTAGGAAGTACACTGACTAACCGGGGAACATTTTTATTCACCCTTACCCAATCGTCAACGGTCGGCACTTTACAACCCGCGGCATGAGCAATGGCCGGAATATGCAAAAGCAGGTTTGTTGAACCGCCGAATGCAGCATGAATGACCATGGCATTTTCAATTGCCTTATCTGTTAAAATGTCCTTCATCTTGATCCCTTTTACATCAAGTTCTACGACTGCCCTCGCTGACTGCCTAGCGAGTTCAAGCCAAACAGGTTGTCCGGATGGAGCGAGTGCCGTATGAGGTAAGGCAATTCCGAGTCCTTCGGCTACGACTTGTGCCGTACCAGCCGTACCAAGAAATTGGCAGCCACCTCCCGGAGATGCACATGCACGGCAACCAAATATGGCTGCATCTTCAAGAGAAAGCTCATTGTTTGCAAATCTTGCGCCAATCGTTTGAACTTTACCAGCGTCTTCACCAAAAGTCGGAGGCAAAGTCGACCCACCGGGAATGATGATACCCGGCAGATCATGCATCGAAGAAATGGCCAACATCATAGCCGGAAGCCCTTTGTCACATGTTGCTACACCAATCACGGCATTTCTCGTCGGTAATGAACGAATGAGCCTGCGTAATACTATAGCAGCATCATTTCTGTAAGGTAGTGAGTCAAACATGGCTGTTGTTCCTTGGGAACGTCCATCACATGGGTCGCTTACATACCCGGCAAACGGAACGCCTTCCATTCTCGTTATTTCTTCTGCTGCGGCTTGCATTTGTAAACCGATTTCCCAATGACCAGTATGATAGCCTAATGCGATCGGCTTACCGTCCTCGGCCCGTATTCCACCTTTTGTTCCTAAAATAAGCACTTGCTTTCCGAGAAGCTTTGACGGATCCCATCCCATACCGACGTTTTGTGAAAGCCCGAATATGTTACCGCTCGGCGACTTTATCAACATATCTGGAGTCAGCGGAAGGGAACCTTGTGGGCCATCTGCATGTGTCTTAATGTCATAAATAGATGTGTTTTCGTCATTGTAAATAAATTTTATTGACATATTAACCCTCCATTACGGATGAAAAATTTAACATACACGATCAGTCAAATCTCTATTTTTATTCGGGATGGATAATAGAATTTTCCAAAATAAGACCATCCACTTCGTTCATTAGTTGTTTTATAGACTCGGTTTGTTTTTCATCTGCAGGTAGCAACGGCGCTTTACTATGCTCCTGTACATCCATCCCTTTTAACTTCATTGCCTTTTTCACAATCGGAATAAAAGGTTGCCCTATTTCGTAGATTTCCGATAACTTATCAACAACCTTTTGAATATCTGCGGCTCTGTCCAAATCTTTATCATTTACAGCTCTCACCCATGCGGCGAATACTTCGGGATAAAGGTTAGAAAGTCCGCCGATGCATCCGCTACCGCCGCTTAATACGTTATGTACAAAGTTTTCTTCGTAACCCGAAAAGACTTCAAAGTCAGGAAATTCCTTCTGGACTGTCTGTATTAATTTTCTTGTATGACCCATTTCCGAAACCGTGTCCTTAAACCCAACAATATTTTTATGTCTTCTTAATAAATTCAGCGTGACTTCCGATGATAAATCATGCTGTGTTCGATCTGGATAATTATATAAGTAAATATCGCCCTTTACAGCCTCTGCCACTTTGTCAAAATAAAATTCAATACTTTGATTGGTAAGTTTAAAATAATAAGGACTGACAATCATCACAGCATCTGCGCCTTGATCTATCGCATAATTAGACAATTCAACGGTTTCTTCCACTGTCATACAGCCTGTTCCAATATATACTTTTACTCTGTGGTTCACATGCTGAACGACTAAATCAATCAATTCTTTTCTTTGTTCCATAGACATGGCATAAAACTCACCTGTACTGCCCATGATGACTAATCCATCTATGCCTGCTTCAATGAGATTATCATAGATTTTTTGATTACCCTTTACATCTAATGTTCCATCTTGATTAAAAACAGTAATAACAGGGGTTAAAAACTTCGCTTTTTTCATATTGGACACATCCCTTACTGTAAAAATTCTGATGAAGTCACGCTGATTCAAGAAATACAACAAGCACTTTAAATGTCATTCCCTTTTACGGTGATTCCTCTTGACTTTGTTCGTATATACGAATATAATTTGTTTATACAAACTTTATGATTTAATATTATCATAACCTTTTTCCGAGTCAATAAAATTTTGTATGCACTTACATTGGTTTTCATATTATGTGAACGGTGGCAAGGAATATGAAGCAAATAGCGCATAAACCAACAGAAAGAGTACTTAATATATTAGAACTCCTATCCAATAACCCTGAAGGCTTAACCTTGACTGAAATTGCTGAAACCATTCAGTCGCCCAAAAGTACGATTTATCCCATTATCCAGACCATGTTAGAACGCCAATTTATCAAACTGGAGAAATCATCGTTGAAATATACAATAGGTATTTCGGCCTTTTTTATTGGATCTTCATATTTGCGGAATGAATATGTTTTGGAATTTGTAAAAAAAGAAATGCAAACCATTGTCAGTCAGATTGACGAAACATGTCAAATGGGCATCCTTGATCATGGCCAAGTCCTTTATGTGTTGAAGGAAGAGCCCAAGAAGGATATGGATATTCGCATCGTCTCATACGTCGGCAAACGTTTACCGGCATACTGTACTGCATTGGGTAAAGCGTTATTGCACAACTATGATATTGAAGAAATTAAAATGCTTTATCCTAATGGTCTAAAACCTATGACAAAAAATACCATTACTGATTTTAATATTTTAGAAGAGCAGTTAAAAGAAATCAGAAAAGGTCAAATTGCTTCCGAAACTGAGGAAACAACCGAATACCTGTGTTGTTTCGCCGTACCGCTTGTATCAAAGAATAAAACCATTGCAGCCTTAAGCATCAGCATTCCTACCTTTCGTGCAACCGAAGATAAAATTAATCAAGCTATTCAATTATTGCAGAAGGCAAAGAAAAAAATTGATCACTTCTTCACAAAAATGAATATTGAAAAACTCACAAATATGTAAACCAAACATAGAAAAGACTAGTTACAAGAGAACTGACCCACACCAGGGTCTTGAGCTATAGTCATCATCCAACTAAAGTTCCCAATAATGTTTGGTGGGTCTAACCCGGGCTTTTAATTCAACCTCTTCTTTGTTTATAAAATGAAAAGAGGCTGGGACAAAACCCTGTAAGTTGAACAGAAAAGAGTGGTACCCACCAAAATGTGTTGGTGAAGGTACCACTCTTTTTAAACTAGTGAAATCTACGGCAATCGTAAAATTGATGTAAAATCAGTTTTTGGCTTTCTGAAGGCTAATTTGCGTTTCATTCGTTTGTCAGTGAGAGGCAAAGAAAAGGTAAAAACGAATTGGGATTTGCATTCATGGCGATGAATTTATGAATGTACATCGCCGTGAACCTTTAAACTGCCCATACTTAAAAAAGATAACACCTAAAAAAGAGGGCCGACCATCAAAGAGCGATAATCGGAACCTTTTATTCATTATTTTTGGCTAGTTATGTCCCAGCGTCAAGTCATTTTATTAGATGCCGCCATCAAAGCCCTGCGGCCAATATCACGTCTGAAAAAGACGTTAGAGCTTGCTAGTTTTTCTGCTTCCGTGCGCGCTTCATCAATCGCCGCCTTTAAGTCCTTTGCACGGCGGGCGACGAGCAAGACTCGGCCGCCGTCTGTCAGCCAGTTGTTATCCACTTTTTTTGTCCCGGCATGAAAGACTAAGGTTTCTTTATCAAGAATATCTAAACCGCAGATCACAGCATCTTTCTGATAGGTTTCCGGATAACCTTTAGCGGCAAGCACGACCCCGCAAACCGCATCGGATTCCCATTCCAGAATAGGGGCTTCCCCATGGACAAGCGTCCACAGGCATTCAAAGAGATCAGAGCGCAGCCGCGGCAACACGACTTGAGTTTCCGGGTCCCCAAAGCGGCAATTGAATTCGATCACTTTCGGTCCATCCGCTGTCCACATTAACCCTGCATATAAAACGCCGAAATACGGCCGGCCTTCCTTCTGTAATGCCTGTACCGTCGGACGGATGATGGTATCCATAGATGCCTGGAGGACTTCTGCCGGAAGCTGCGGTACCGGAGAGTAAGCACCCATGCCGCCGGTATTCGGTCCTTTATCACCGTCAAAAGCTCTTTTATGGTCTTGGGCGAGCACCATGGGAAAAACTTGGTCGCCGTTGACGAAGGCCATTAATGAATATTCCTCGCCGACTAGATATTCTTCGATGACAACCGTTTCTCCAGCCTTCCCAAATTTACGGTCAGTCATCATGGTGGATAAGGCCTTTAGCGCATCCGCTTTCGTCATAGCAACGGCCACCCCTTTTCCCGCGGCGAGTCCGCTGGCTTTAATCACAATGGGCGCTCCAACTTCATTAATAAATGCAACCGCTTCTTCCATATCGGTAAAGGTTTGGAATTTAGCCGTTGGGATACCGTATTTGTCCATCAATTCTTTCGCAAACGCTTTGCTCGCTTCAATTTCAGCCGCCCGTTTTTGCGGACCGAAAATAGCTAATCCTTCAGCCTCAAAACGGTCAACGATGCCTTCTACCAAAGGTTGTTCGGGGCCTACGACTGTTAAATCGATAGACTTAAGCTTGGCAAAATCGATTAACCGGTCAAAATCATTTTCGGCAATCGGAACCAACTCAGCTAAGGAGGCCATACCGTCATTACCCGGTGCGGCATAAATTTTATCAACATGAGGGCTTTGTGCGAGTTTCCAGACAAGAGCGTGCTCTCTTCCGCCTTTCCCAATGACGAGAACCTTCATTCTATCCCTCCATGGTTTACCAAATTGTACGTGCCTTCACGTGCCATTCATCAAGCCCATCATTTTTACCCTTTTGTATAACATTTACGTGTATAGATCGACGACGCCGTCTACAAACCACTAATGAATCTCTAGTAGAGATACTGGATGCAGGAGCATATAAAACAGGATCAATGTTTAAAATGGCGGATGCCCGTGAAGACCATCGCGATGCCGTATTGATCGGCTTTTTCGATGGAGTCCTGATCGCGGATGGAACCGCCCGGCTGAATGATGGCGGTAATCCCTGCTTTAGCCGCTTCTTCCACTGAATCCGGCATTGGGAAAAAGGCATCGGAAGCCATGACCGCACCACGGGCCTCATCCCCTGCTTGCTCAACGGCAATGCGCACCGAGCCCACGCGGTTCATTTGGCCTGCGCCAATGCCAACAGTGCGATCTTCCTTGGCAAGAACGATGGCATTGGATTTGACATGTTTGACGACTTGCCAAGCTAAAATAAGATCGCGCATTTCCGCTTCTGTCGGCCGGCGTTTCGTTGGGTAGGTCAGTTCGGCATCACCAAAACAGAAGGCATCTTCATCTTGTATGAGCAAACCGCCAGCGACAGATGTTAAACTATGGCGACGGCACACGTTTTCTTCCATCGGCACGGTTAAGAGGCGAATGTTTTTCTTTCTTGTCAAAATCGCTAAGGCTTCTTTAGAAAAGGCCGGGGCAATTATGATTTCCAAAAATAGTTCCGACATCCGCCGAGCAGTAGCTTCATCGATAGGGCGGTTGGCCGCAATGATGCCTCCAAAAATCGAAACCGGATCGGCTTCATAGGCTTTGATATAAGCTTCTTCCACTGTCTCACCAAGGCCGACACCGCAAGGATTCATATGTTTCACGGCGCAGACAGCGGGCTGGTCAAATTCCTTGATGATTCTAAGCGCACTATCCGCATCGCGGATGTTGTTAAACGAAAGCGCTTTGCCATGAAGTTGCTCAGATGCGGCTAGAGTTCCCGTCTCAACAAACACATCGCGATAAAATGCCGCTTCTTGATGAGGATTTTCCCCGTAACGAAGCGCTTGGTGCAAATCAAACGTTTTCGTGAGCCTCTCAGGAAAGCGCTCGCCTGTCTGTTTTGTCAAATAATCAGCAATGAGCGCATCATAGGCTGCCGAAAGCCGGAAGGCCTTAGCTGCGAGTTTTTGTCGAAGACTCAGAGACGTTTCCCCTAGAGTTTTTAGTTCATTGAGGACGGCTTCGTAGTCGGCCGGATCTGTGACTACCGTGACAAAGGCGTGATTTTTCGCGGCGGAGCGAATCATCGATGGCCCGCCGATATCGATGTTCTCAATCGCATCGGAAAACGTTGCGCCGGGCTTTGCGATCGTTTCTTTAAATGGGTAAAGGTTACAGACAACAAGATCGATAGGCACGATAGCGTTTGTTTCCAGATCACGAACATGACTTTCATTGTCACGTATGGCCAAGATCCCACCGTGAATTTTAGGATGAAGGGTCTTTACCCGGCCATCCAGCATTTCCGGAAACTCGGTAATCTCCGAGACAGAGACGACAGGTAAACCCGCCTCTTCCAAAGCGCGCTTCGTTCCTCCCGTTGAAATGAGTTCAAAACCGATGTCAACAAGACCTTTGGCAAACGGTATCATTCCAGTTTTATCAAATACACTGATGAGAGCTCGTTTTGTCATGACTCGTCTCCTTTGCAAAGTGATTGAGAAGCTGGGCCAGCGTTTTTGGATAGAGGTCGTGTTCGGTTTCGTGTATGCGCGCTTCAAGTTCTTCCAAGCTATCATTGTCAAAAACCGCGACCGGTTCTTGCGCAATGATTGGCCCATTATCTAAACTTTCATCAACGACATGAACTGTCACACCGGTGACTTTAACCCCGGCCTCCATCGCTTGCTTGATTGCATCCCGTCCGGGAAATGCCGGTAAAAGCGATGGGTGAATATTCACGATGCGATTTGGATAAGCCTGAAGTAAAGTTGGGCCGATTAAACGCATATAGCCGGCAAGTGCAATAAAGGCGACCTTTTTTTCGGTTAAGGCTTCTAAAATGACTTGTTCATAAGCCGCCTTATCGGGAAAATCTTTTGGCGAAAGGGTGAGAGTCGGTACACCTAAAGTTTCAGCTTTATGGATGACCGGAGCACTCAGTTTATCACAAACCAAAAGGACGAGGTTGGCATGAAGCTTTCCGCGCTCAATGGCGCGGTGAATGGCTAGAAAATTGCTACCATTGCCAGAAGCAAAAACCGCGATGTTAACCGCCTGCGAATAAGGTAGCCCATTAGACGTTATCCTGTTCATTGAAACCGCACGCCTTCCCCTCGTGTGACTTCACCGATTTTATAAGCCCGCTCACCCAGTTCGATCATTTTGCGAATGATGGCATCAGCTTCGTTTTCGGGCACTGCCAAAACCATGCCAATGCCCATATTAAACGTCCGATAAAGCTCATCTTCACTTAAGCGCCCTTTTTCTGCTAAAAAGCTGAAGATCCCAGGTATCGGCCAAGCGCCTTTTCTTATCAAAACACCGAGACCCTCTGGTAGCATGCGCGGTATATTTTCATAAAAACCGCCTCCGGTGATGTGCGCCATCCCATGGATGCGAAACGCTTTTAACACGTCCAAAATCGGTTTCACATAAATCCGCGTCGGTATAAGAAGTTCCTCACCGAGGGTTTTACCGGAAGTCCCAAATGGAGCGTTCAAATCGAGCGAGCTTTCTCGGATAATCTGGCGGACCAGTGAGAAACCGTTGCTGTGCAGGCCGTTTGAGGCAAGACCGATTAAACAATCGCCTTCGGTGATGCGGTCGCCAGTGATTCTTTTAGTTTTGTCCACTGCGCCAACGACAAAGCCGGCAATATCGTATTCATTTTCGTCATACATCCCTGGCATTTCTGCGGTTTCGCCACCGATCAAAGCACAGCCGGCCTGTTTGCACCCGTTGACGATGCCCTTGACAATATCGGCAATTTTCTCCGGCATAAGCTTCCCGCAAGCGATGTAATCAAGGAAAAATAAAGGGGCAGCCCCTTGGGTCACGATGTCATTCACGCACATCGCAACAGCATCCGTTCCAACAGATTCATGCCGGTTCATTTGAAAGGCTAGCATGAGTTTCGTTCCTACCCCGTCCGTTCCAGTGACGAGCACGGGGTTTTCCAATCCAAGGTTTGATAGGTCAAAAGCTGCACCAAAGGAACCGATGCCGTCTAATATTTCGGAACGGGCCGTTGTCGCGGCTAATGCTTTAATCCGTCGGACGGCTTCGTAACCTTGCTCGACATCGACACCGGCTTTTTTATAAGCATCACTCATACCCAACCCCCCTAACCTTTAAGGCCTTCCCATTCTTTTTCATGCGGCAAAACCGTGTCGGGATAAATTTCCGTCGGATAGCGTCCCGTAAAACAGGCGAGGCATTGGCCACATTGATGTTGGGAAGGATTTCGTCCGATCGCCTTCAACATACCATCGACACTTAAAAATTCGAGGCTGTCCGCACCGATCATTTCCCTTATTTCCTCTACAGAATGGGAGGAAGCGATGAGTTCACTGGAAGATGAGGTATCAATGCCGTAAAAACAAGGGTATTTGATCGGCGGTGAACTGATGCGCACATGCACCTCTTTAGCCCCTGCCTCCCGGAGCATGGCAACAATGCGCCGACTGGTAGTTCCGCGGACGATGGAGTCATCGACCATTACCACGCGTTTATCTTTCACAATCCCGCGGACGGGGGACAATTTCATTTTCACGCCTTGTTCACGAAGGGCCTGAGAAGGTTGTATAAATGTCCGACCGACGTAACGGTTTTTAATCAAGCCGAGTTCATAAGGAATGCCGGCGGCTTCTGCATAACCTATGGCCGCGGAAATGCTCGAATCCGGAACACCTGTAACCACATCGGCATCAACATAGGCTTCTTTGGCCAGTTCAATACCTAGATTTTTCCTTGCGGTGTGCACATTGATGCCTTCGATGTGGCTGTCCGGCCTTGAGAAGTAAATGTATTCCATGCTGCAAATCGCGCGTTCCCCTGAGGATGAAAAAGTTTCTGAACTCAGTCCATTTTTATCAATGGTGATCAGCTCCCCAGGTTCCACATCGCGCAAATAGGTCGCGCCAATAATATCAAACGCGCATGTTTCGGAAGCAACGACATACGCCTCTCCTAATTTTCCAATCGCAAGCGGCCTTAACCCGTGGGGGTCCAATGCACAAAGAAGGCGGTCCTCCGTTAAAATAACAAAGGCGTAGGCCCCTTTAATCATAGATAAGGCATTTTTCACGCGCTCATTAAAATCAAGCGCACCGCCGCGTTTGATGAGATGGGCAAGCACTTCAGTATCCGATGTGGACTGAAAAATACTGCCTTGCGCTTCCAATTGATATTTCAAAGCGTGGGCGTTGACCAAATTGCCATTGTGTGCCAAACTTAACGTGCCGGTTTGCGACCGGAAAACGAGGGGCTGGACATTGGCATAGTTACTGTCGCCTTGCGTGGAATACCGCACATGGCCGATGGCGGCATAACCTTTTAATTCATCCAATATGGTCTTTGTGAACACGTCATTGACCAGCCCCATCCCCTTATGGAATTGCACGCGCCGGCCGTCGGTCACGGCAATGCCAGCCCCTTCCTGCCCGCGATGCTGCAAGCTGTGCAGGCCATAATAGGCCAAGTGGGCGGCTTTATCATGGCCCCAAATCGCAAAGACCCCGCATTCTTCTTTTAATTCGCGGTCATTAAACATGGAATGGCCCCTTTCCAAGCGTTTTCGTAGAAGGACAGCTCGTCATCAATAATGATGCCGTCTTCCGTTTGAATCGTTAAACGCGGCCCATCCGTGACGAAACCGATCGGATACGCGTCCTCAACCATGGTGGTCAAGCGCTCGGCATCCTCTTTCTTAACCGTTACGATAAAGCGCGATTGGGTTTCATCAAATAACTCTGAAACGTTGTCCCCGCTTATGGTGAGGGAGGCGCCCAATTTTGTGTTGAAGAGGCTTTCCGCCACTGCTACCGCGAGGCCCCCTTCTGATATATCGTGGGCGCTTTGGATGATGCCGGCTTTGATTGCGGATAAAAGCTGCTTTTCACGCTTTTTCTCCAATTCAAGATCAATTTGCGGAGGACGTCCGAACACATCACCAGTCAGGAGCCTTTGCAGCGCACTGCCCCCAAACTCGCCTTTCGCGCGGCCGATCACATAGATGAGGTCTCCAGGTGCTTTCACTGAAACCGTCGTAATATGATGAACGTTCTCAATGAGACCCACCATGCCGATGACTGGCGTCGGATCTATCGCCTGACCGTTCGTTTCATTATAGAGCGACACATTTCCGCTGATAACAGGTGTCTCAAGCGTCCGGCATGCTGCACTGATGCCATCTGCCGCTTTTTCGATTTGCCAAAAAACGTCTGGTTTTTCAGGATTGCCGAAGTTTAAGTTATCGGTCACTGCGAGGGGTTCTCCTCCGGAACAAATAATATTCCGTGCCGCTTCGCACACAGCGATTTTCCCGCCCGCCTCTGGATCGAGTTTCAAATATTTTGCATTGCCATCCGTTGTCATGGCGAGCGCTTTTTGCGTACCGCGAATCCGGACGACGGCTGCATCGGAGCCGGGAGAAACGACGGTATTCGTTTGCACCATGTAATCATATTGGTTATAAACCCATTCTTTGCTGGCAATGGTCGGGTCTTTCAATAAATTCAGTAAAATTTCTTTGTAATTTGTGATTTCAGGCCGCCATGCCTCTTGTTCCTGCCTAGCCCGATATTGAGCGGGTTCCTGGCTCGGCATATGGTAAACCGGGGCATCCTTGACAAGTGCATCTACTGGGACTTCGGCGGCAACGGTTCCGTGATGGAGGAGGCGCAATACTTTTTCTTCGATGACCCGGCCGCAAGCTGCAGCATAGAGATCCCATTTTCTAAAAATTTCCTGTATTTCTGCTTCGCGCCCTTTCTTGACGACAAGAAGCATTCGCTCCTGAGATTCCGACAGCATCATTTCGTAAGGCGTCATACCTGCTTCGCGCTGCGGAACAAGATCCAAATTCATTTCGATGCCGACTCCGGCTTTGGAAGCCATCTCGCTTGAAGATGAGGCAAGTCCCGCCGCCCCCATATCTTGGATGCCGACAATGGCATCGCTTTTAATCGCTTCAAGGGTCGCTTCAAGGAGCAATTTTTCCATAAATGGGTCACCGACTTGTACGGCCGGGCGCTTTTCATCAGATGCTTCCGTCAGCTCTTCCGACGCAAAAGTTGCACCGTGAATGCCATCGCGACCGGTGGCAGCTCCCACATACATAACGGTATTGCCGATGCCGCTTGCCTGCCCTTTTTGGATGTCCTCATGGTTTATCAAGCCGACGCACATCGCATTCACAAGCGGATTGCCTTCATAGCTGGCGTCAAACGCGACTTCCCCGCCAACGGTCGGGATGCCGATGCAATTGCCGTAACCGGCGATGCCGGATACAACTTCTTCAAAAAGATAGCGTGCGCGCGAGGATGTTAATGGGCCAAAACGAAGCGAATTCAATAAAGCAATGGGACGGGCTCCCATGGAAAAAACGTCGCGAATGATGCCGCCGACGCCCGTTGCTGCTCCTTGATACGGTTCTATGGCTGAAGGGTGGTTATGGCTTTCTATTTTAAACACAACGGCTTGGTGATCGCCGATATCAACTATACCAGCTCCTTCCCCGGGGCCTTGAAGGACGCGCGGGCCGGAAGTCGGAAACCGTTTTAAAACCGGTTTGGATGTTTTATAGCTGCAATGTTCCGACCACATGACCGCAAAAAGTCCGGTTTCGGTATAATTCGGCTTGCGGCCGAGCACCTCTATGATTCTTTCATATTCGTTTTCTTTTAGCCCCATTTTGAGGTAAAGGCGATTCTTGGCAATTTCTTCAGCAGTCGGTTCATGCTGTAACTGTGGCAACGGAATCCCTCCAATGTTTTAGAATCGATTGAAAGAGGCGCAAACCGGAAACATTGCCAAGTAAGGCGTCCACGGCCCGCTCTGGATGCGGCATCATGCCGAGCACATTCCCTTTTTCATTGATGATGCCGGCAATATCCGCTACAGAGCCATTCGGATTATTTTGATATTTAAAGACAATGCGGTTTTCCGCTTTAAGTTTGGCGAGCGTTGCTTCATCACAATAATAGTTGCCTTCGCCGTGTGCGATGGGCAGGCGGATCACTTCCCCTTTTTCATAAAGGGAGGAAAACATCGTGTGCGGGTTGACGACTTCAAGGCCCACCGTGCGGCACATGAACTTTAGATTTTTATTGCGGATTAAAGCCCCGGGCAAAAGCCCTGCCTCAAGTAAAATTTGAAAGCCATTGCAAACGCCAAGGACAGGTTTTCCCTCGTTTGCGGCTTGAACGATTGCGGGCATGATGTTGGAAAAACGGGCGATGGCACCCGTACGCAAATAATCGCCGTAAGAAAATCCGCCGGGAATCATGATCGCATCGAAGCCAGCAAGCGATGTTTCCGCGTGCCAGACATATTCAACTTCTACACCCAGACCACATTGAATCGCCTCGTACATGTCACGGTCACAATTGGATCCTGGAAAGACAATCACAGCCGTTTTCATGGGGAGGTAACCTCCTCCACCTCATAGCGAAACTCCTCGATGACCGTATTGGCGAAAAGCTTTTCGCATAATTCCCTGATGTTTTGATCCGAGCAAGCGTCATCCGTCATGGCGAATTCAATAAATTTCCCGATGCGTACACCGCTTGCCTCTGGATAACCCAAACGATGCATGGCGCCTTCGACAGCCTTTCCCTGAGGATCAAGCACGCCTTCTTTTAAAGTCACATAGACTTTTACTTTTTTCATAATTCAGATCAACCTTTCGAGAATTTTCGCATAGGCGGTTTGCAAGTCACCAAGATCTTTCCGAAAAACATCCTTATCCAGTTTTTCACCGGTCGCCTTATCCCAGAGCCGGCAAGTATCCGGCGAGATTTCATCGGCGAGGATCACCTTTCCGGAAGCTTTCTCACGGCCAAATTCCAACTTAAAATCAACTAATAAAATACCAAGGTGATCAAAATAGTTTGATAGAATGTCATTGATCTTCAGGGCGCTTTGCTTGATCAGCGCCACTTCTTCCGGTGTCGCGAGCTCCAAAAGATCGATGTGGGCCTCGGTGATGAGCGGGTCGCCAAGGTCATCCCTTTTATAGCAAAACTCGATAACGGGTTGCTTAAGGGGACGGCCTTCTTGCAATCCGAGCCGCTGGGACAAGCTTCCCGCTGCCACATTGCGCACGATGACCTCGAGAGGGATTATGTCAACGGCCCGGACGAGCTGTTCGGTTTCTGAAACCTTTTCGATAAAATGGGTGTCAACACCGGCTTTTTTAAGCATCGTAAAAAGGATGGTGCTGATTTCATTATTCAGACGGCCTTTCCCTTCAATAACAGCCTTCTTCTGGGCATTAAAGGCGGTGGCCTCATCTTTATACTTCACGAGCAATACATACTCATTTTCAGTCCGATAAACGCGCTTGGCTTTGCCTTCATATAAAAGTTCCATGATCCAATTCAACTCCCCGCTCGCTGTTTAATGAAAAATCAAAAGGGGCGGCACGCCCCATTCCAATGCCCCCAAAGGGAACCTGAATTAAAGGCCCGATCTGTGCATCCTGAATTTAATTGAGTCCGAGTCGATCAAAAATGACATCAACATTTTTTAAATGGTAGGTCGGGTCAAAACAATCCTCTATTTCCGCCGGTGTCAAGTAAGCTGTAATGTGCGGATCAGAGGCGACTAGATCCTTAAACGGCACATGTTTTTCCCAAGCCTGCATCGCAAGCGGTTGGACACGATCGTATGCGGCTTCACGGCTCAAGCCTTTGTCAACCAATGCCAAAAGCACTCTTTGTGAAAAAATCAAGCCGAGCGTTTTATCCATGTTTCGTCTCATGTTTTCTGGATAAACGATTAAATTCTTGACAATGTTTTTAAAACGATTGAGCATGTAGTCGATCGCGATGGTCGCATCGGGAATGATGATGCGTTCAGCTGATGAATGCGAGATATCGCGTTCATGCCAAAGCGCGACATTATCATACGCCGTGACCATGTAGCCGCGGATGACCCGCGCCATTCCGGACATGTTTTCCGAGCCGATGGGATTTCGCTTATGCGGCATCGCAGAGGAGCCTTTCTGTCCCTTTGCAAAAAACTCTTCCACTTCCCGCGTCTCCGACTTTTGTAACCCGCGGATTTCTACAGCGAATTTTTCAATCGATGTAGCGATTAAAGCAAGCGTAGCCATGTAATAAGCATGTCGGTCGCGCTGCAAGGTTTGTGTTGAAATCGGGGCGGGACGAAGCCCCAGCTTTTCACAAACGTATTGTTCAACAAAAGGATCGATATTAGCGTAAGTGCCGACAGCCCCAGACAATTTTCCAACGCGGATGCCCTCAGCAGCTTGTTTAAATCGCTCCAAATTCCGCTTCATTTCCTCATGCCATAGCGCCATTTTCAAACCAAATGTCGTCGGTTCTGCATGCACCCCGTGCGTGCGCCCCATCATGATGGTGTATTTATGTTCTTTCGCTTTTTCTTTTAAAACCTCAATAAAAGCTTCCAAGTCTTTTTCGATGATGGCATTCGCCTGACGAATGAGGTAAGACAAAGCGGTATCCACCACATCCGTTGAAGTTAATCCGTAGTGCACCCACTTCTTTTCATCGCCCAATGTTTCGGACACCGCACGGGTAAACGCAACGACATCATGACGGGTGATTTGTTCCAGTTCTTGAATCCGGTCCACGGAGAAGCTGGCATTCTCCCGGATTTTCTTAACATCTTCTTTCGGGATCACCCCGAGTTCGGCCCAAGCCTCACAAGCTAAAATTTCGACTTCAAGCCAAGCTTTAAACTTATTTTCATCCGTCCAAATGGCGCCCATTTCTGGCCGCGTATAACGTTCAATCATCGGTTTTCCTCCACTTTCTCTAGTTCTTCTTTCCATATTCCAAGCGCTTTGATGGCCTCAAGCGCTTCTTTTGTTGTATGTCCCAAAACGGTAACATGGCCCATTTTGCGGTTCGGTTTGGCTCTAGCTTTCCCATAAATATGGCAGTGCGCTGCCCCAAGATGAGGAATGGCCTCGGCCACCCGTTCCATGTCCTGCCCTAACAGATTGACCATTACAGCTGGTTTTAATAAGGCGGTCGAGCCGAGCGGCCAGCCGCAAATCGCGCGAATGTGCTGCGCAAACTGCGATGTTTCGCAAGCTTCAATTGTATAATGCCCGGAATTATGCGGTCGCGGAGCCAGCTCGTTAGCAAAGAGGCATCCCTCTTTTGTTAAAAACATCTCCACAGCCAAAGTACCAACCAAGTCGATTGATTCGGCAATCTTTAAAGCCATCGCGACAGCATCTTTTGCTTCGGATTCGGTGATGCGGGCTGGCACAATTGTTTGATGCAAAATGTTGTTGATATGTTGGTTTTCAGCAACCGGAAAAGTTGCTGTCTCACCGAGAGTGCTCCGGGTGACGATGACCGAGATTTCTTTATCAAAATCCACCCATTTTTCTAAGACGAAAACGCGCTCACCATTAAGTTCCTTTTCGATCACGACACAGTCATCTAGATTGCGTAAAACATACTGGCCTTTGCCATCATAACCCCCAGTAGTCGTCTTGAGGACGGAAGGAAACCCGATTTCGTGAATGGCACTCCGCAAATCCGCTTGCGTCACAACTTTCCGATATGGGCTGACAGGAACACCAGCTTTTTCAATGGCTGCTTTTTCGCGCAAACGGTCTTGTGTGATGTGAAGCAGGGCACTTCCTTGTGGCAAGTAGGCCTTTCGCTCAAGCTCCTCAGCGACTTCACTGGCGACGTTCTCAAATTCATATGTGATGACATCCGACACTTCAGCCAATCGATTCGCGGCGGCAACATCATCATAAGCAGCTGCAATGTGGACATCGGCCACTTGAGCTGTCGGGCAGTCCGGCGTCGGATCCAAGACAGCGACCCGAAATCCCATTTGCTTCGCAGCAATCGCCATCATCCGGCCAAGCTGCCCACCACCGAGAATGCCGATCGTCTCGCCTGGTAGAATGGTTTTCATGATAAGTTCACGCTTTCCTGTACCGCTCGTTTCATATTTTCGCGGTAGTTTTGCAGTTTCATCGCAACGGTTTCAGAAAATGCACCAAGTATTTCAGCGGCTAATAATCCAGCGTTAACCGCACCAGATGCGCCGATGGCAACGGTAGCAACCGGAACGCCGCCTGGCATTTGCACAATTGAAAGCAAGGAATCTAGCCCATTCAACGCTTTTGATTGAACTGGAACTCCGATGACCGGCAATGTCGTCTTAGCGGCCACCATCCCAGGGAGATGCGCCGCCCCGCCCGCGCCAGCAATGATAACTTTGAGGCCGCGTTCTCTAGCCGTTTCGGCATACGCAAACATCGCATCGGGTGTTCGGTGTGCGGAGACAACTTTTTTCTCATATGGAATATCCAGCTCATTTAAAATGTCGCAAGCCTTTTTCATTGTTTCCCAATCCGAACGGCTTCCCATGATCACACCGACTTCCGGCTTCACGCTCAACACACCTTTCTTGAAAACTAAAAACATCCGGTTGTCCGCTTCCTAATACGAGAGAAAGCGAACATGCCGGATGTTTTTCCGAATGCCAAAGCTTTCCCTCATAGTCCGGTGATTTACGGTCGCCGGGTAGAGACTTTTGGGCCATATTCCCAAGATTATATGAGGAAGCTAAATATTAACGATTCACTTTTTACGATTCTATCTTAACAGTTTTATCTGTCCACAGTCAACGAAAAACCGAACTCTAACTTATTTTTAACTTTAAATGTTCGGATTTTGTTCATTGCCGCCCTTTCCATGTCAAGTTGCCATTCCTCAAAATCGGTGATTTAATCCACAAACAAGTGTGCCCCCTTCTTTCCGCATGGTAAAAAACATGTCCCATGTCTTTCAGCGATTGGCATGAAGTGGTTTTGACACGTCATGGGGCAAGCCTTTTTCCAATGGTTTTGACCCAGAAGCCGCCGTGGAAGTTCCGGGGTTCGTGAGAGATGATAAACGCGTTAGGGTCTAACTGTTTAATCGTATCCATTAAATTTCTCTCATTGCGCCGCGGTGTTAAAATTTCCATCATCAACCGTTCGCCGCTCCGACCATGGGCGACCCATTCCGTCACCCCATACCCCTTCTCGCGGATGCTCTCGGTAAAATTCTCCTTAATGCGGCTCGTGATGACATTAACGGTAATATAGCCAAGCGCGAGCTTCTCTTCGATTTTCATCCCACAAATCACGCCGAAGCCGTATCCTAAGGCATAGGCCATGAGATTTTGCACTTGATTTAGATGATTGATCACCAGCCCTAGCCCGAGAACATAAATAAGGACTTCAAAAACACTCACAAAGGCGGCAAGGTACCGATAACCTTTTAACGTCAGAATCATTCTGATCGTAAAAAAAGAGACATAAACAATATTAATAACAAATATAATCGCGACCATGATCAGTCCATTTTGTAACATCTTACCTTCCACACCCTTTTTGACGGTTCGCGACTTTAATCATACACCATCCCACGATTTCCGTGAACACTTACATTTCTCGCATGGAGGAGAAATAAAATGGCTGACCAAAGAAAAAAGTATCAAGATTGGAAAGACTCGATCAGCGGTTTTCTTGGTAAAGACTTTTGGTCCGATTTCCAAGATTTTTTCACCAAGAATTGGCCCCAAGTCAATCTTTATCAAAACGAGACGCAAGTTCTGTGCCTCATCGCGTTACCCGGCATTCAGAGCGTCAATGATGTCCATATATTTATCAACCATACGCAATTAACGATTAAGGGACATCTGAACTGGCAATTTCAAGGCTTTGAACCGGTCGAAGAAGAAATTTATAAAGGGCGTTTTGAACGCGTGATAAAGCTGCCGGTTCCTGTTCATCACGAACCCGTGGAAGCTGTCTATAAAAAAGGCATCTTGCTTCTGACATTGAACCGAATTCGCGATTTTGAAGTGAGCGAAATCATTATTGCAGATGATGACAACTAAATGAACAAAAAACCAAGCGGAACGAAACCGAGTGCAATAATCACGGCCCCGACCAAAATAAAAATTAACCGCACATAATACCAAGGAATGGCATCCAAAACCTTACCGGAGATTTGGAATGCAACTGCTTTCGAATGATAGTGAAACTGTGCCCCTTCTGCTTTTTCCTTAAACTTTTCTTTCGTCTTCATGAGCCAATGGTACAAATACTTTCCCGACAAAATGATGATGATTCCAATTAACCAAATCACGATCGATACAACAATCGGTGCCATCTCATCCCATCCTTTGATTAAACGTTTAATTAAAGGATGTGTCGAGACAAGAAAAATTATGTTTCAAAGCAAAGGATTTCAAACTTAATGAAACAAACGGAGGTTGACTGAAAACGTCAACCTCCTGTTTCTATTTGGCAAGGACCGGAAGAAAAATAATAAAGATGATAAACAACACCCACATCACCGGATGTAATTCCTTAATGCGACCACGAACGGCCATTGTAATCGGATAGGTCACAAATCCAAGGGCAATCCCTGTGGTAATACTGTATGTGAACGGCATCATCGCAATGGTTAGAAAGGCCGGAATAGCAATTTCTAATTTATTCCATTCGATGTCTTTCAACGCTGAAGCCATGAGAACCCCTACAATAATGAGAGCTGGCGCCGTAACATCAGCGGTGACAACCCCTAAAAGCGGCGAGAAAAACATGGCGAGAAGGAATAAAATTGCTGTGACCACCGCTGAAAAGCCGGTTCGTCCGCCTGAAGCCACCCCTGCGGAGGACTCAATATAAGCCGTCGTCGGACTTGTGCCCAAAATACTGCCGATGACAATGGATGAAGAGTCCGCAAGCAAAGCTCGTCCGGCGCGCGGCAATTTATTATCTTTTAAAATCCCAGCTTGGTTAGCAATGGCCATCAACGTACCGGCGGTGTCAAAAAAGCCGACAAAAAGGAAGGTTAAGACAACGACGACTAAATTCCATGAGTTAATATCCCCTAAGTGCGTAATCGCCACGCCAAAGATCGGCTTAAGACTTGGAATGCTTGAGACAATGCTGTCCGGTATAAAGACGGGATTCGCCTTATCGGTAATACCCATTAAGGCGAGAATTACGCCCGCCACCGCCGTGACAACCATCCCGTAAAAGACTCCGCCTTGAATACCGCGGACAAGAAAAAGAATGGTAACTATGAGACCGAAAAGGGTAAGGAGCACGCCGGTTGAGTGGAGGCTGCCGATTTGCACCAGAGTATCTGGGTTTTTCACAACGATTTTTGAATTTTGGAGCCCAATGAACGCAATAAATAAACCGATTCCGGCTGCTGTCGCCCGTTTTAAGTTTTCCGGAATGGCATTGATGATGATTTCACGGATTTTAAAAATTGAGATGAGAACAAAGATGACCCCGGCGATGAACACCCCAGCAATCGCCGTTTGCCACGGGATCCCCATGCCAATGACAACCGTATAAGTAAAAAAGGCGTTTAAACCCATCCCCGGAGCAATAGCTACCGGATATTTTGCCAAAATGCCCATGAGAAGCGTGCCAATGGCAGCCGATAAAGCTGTTGCCGTAAACAACGCTTTTGTATCCATATGGGTCGCACCAAGGACCGTTGGATTCACAAAAAGAATATAGGCCATCGCAAGAAACGTCGTAATGCCCGCTACCGTTTCTCGCTTAAAGTTGGTACCGAACTCATCAAACTGAAAATAACGTGCAATGGGATTGCGATTCACAATCCTTCCCCCTTTAAAAAAAATGGCTTCGGGTCACATGACCGAAGCCTCTACAATCTCCATATTTTGACATCTTTTGACAAAACAGCTATACCGCCAATCAAAAGAAATACAGTCAAAATAAGTAGTAAAACCATTTACGGTGGTTTTGTAGAGACTCCCGGGCCATATTCCCGTGGATTATACTTATTAGATTATTCATAATGAGCATCCTCATTATACGAAATGCGTTGCCGACTGTCAACGATAAAAACGAACATTTTTATTTATATTTGATGGAAATGTTCGGATTAAATGTTATTCCCACTCAATCGTTGCCGGCGGTTTGGATGTAATGTCATAAACGACGCGATTGATATGGTCCACTTCATTGACAATGCGTGTGGACACTTTTTCGAGCACATCCCAAGGAATCCGTGCCCAATCTGCCGTCATCCCATCGACGCTGGTTACGGCGCGAATGGCCACACAATAGTCATACGTTCGGGCATCTCCCATGACACCGACACTGCGGATGTCCGGAAGCACCGTAAAATATTGCCAAATGTCACTTTCTAACCCGGAACGCGCGATCTCCTCACGCAAAATGGCGTCCGATTCACGAACAATCGTCAGCTTCTCCTCGGTTATTTCGCCGAGAACCCGAATCCCAAGCCCCGGCCCAGGGAACGGCTGACGCCAAACGATTTCATCAGGAAGCCCTAACTTTTGACCGAGCTTCCGCACTTCATCTTTAAAAAGCGTATTTAAAGGTTCGACCAAGTCCAATTTCATTTTTTCGGGAAGTCCCCCGACATTATGATGCGACTTTATCGTTTGCGCCGTATCCGTGCCGCTTTCGATGATGTCCGTATATAACGTACCTTGGACGAGGAACGAGATATCTGGAAGCTTCTCCGCTTCTTCCTCAAACACATAGATGAACTCATTGCCGATGATTTTCCGCTTTTGTTCAGGGTCGCTGATGCCTTTTAACTTATCAAGGAAACGGCGGCGGGCGTCAATTTTAACAAAATTCATATGGAAGCGGCCGCGGAATGTTTCTTCAACCGCTTCGGCTTCGCCTTTTCGAAGTAAACCGTGGTCGACGAACAGGCAATACAGCCGATCACCAATGGCTCGATGGACAAGCGCTGCGGCAACGGATGAGTCGACCCCGCCGCTTAATGCGCAAAGCACCCGGCGATCGCCGACGGCTTGGCGGATTTCTTCAATCTTTTGGTCAATAAAATGTTCCATCGACCATGTCGCATGGCATCCGCAAACGTCAAAGGTAAACCGCTCTAATAATTGAAAGCCATATTCGCTATGTTTCACTTCAGGATGATATTGCACTCCGTAAAGCTTTTTGTCGTAAGCAGCCATGGCTGCGACCGGACATGATTCACTTTTTGCAATCACATCGAAACCTTCCGGCGGCGCTGTGACAAGATCACTATGGCTCATCCAAACGACTTGTTCAACTGGCTGGTCCTTATAAAGGAGGCTGTTTGTATCAACAGTCACAATGGCTTTCCCATATTCCCGATGATTTGCCCGCATAACCTTAGCGCCAAAATGGGCGCTCATCAGCTGCATTCCATAACAAATGCCCAGAATCGGGATGCCCAGTTCAAAAATTTCCGGATCGCATTTCGGCGCTCCCTCCGCGTAGACGCTGTTCGGTCCACCGGAAAAAATGATGCCTTTTGGCCGCTCACTGCGAATTTCCGAAGCCGTCACGGTATATGGCCTTAATTCGCTATAAACGCCAAGGTCGCGAATCCTCCGAGCAATCAATTGGTTATATTGACCACCGAAATCAACTACGATGATTTTATCTTGATCCAAGCTAAATGACCTTCTTTCCTTTTCTTATAACCGTCTCTTATTTTGAATGTTCCCTTTTTCCATAAAAAAAACCGAGCGAACCGCCGAAAAGGCAGATCCCCGGAATGCAAACAAAAAAACAATGCGCGGAATCCGCCTTCATTGTAAGATCCTTTACGGTGATCTTGTAGAGACGCCCAGGCCGTATCCCCAGGCTTAAATGAAGGGCAAAAGGAACGTCTTGATTTATAGATCCTATTCTATCAGTCTAAGATCCTTTCTTCAACCGCGCAGTTTATTGATAATATTTTCCCAATATTGCTTGGATTCCAACCAATCCTCAGTGGCTGATCGATGATAACGACCGCGCTCATAAACGAGCGTAAATTTTTTCATATCGTCCGTCCCCAAACCGCGGTCGACGATCGAAGCAAATTCGCGTAAGGTTTGATGCGGTTTTTTCACATAACCGTATAGCGACAGCAATTTCAGAAGTCTTTTAGCCGCCAGTTCAAGCGTGGAAGCGTCCGTTTGATGCTTAAACCTTCTTAAAGTATAGCCCGGCAACCATTTTTTCCGCGTCCGATACAAGAAGATACCTAAAATAAGCGCTACGCCAGCCATACAAGCAAAAATGACATACAAGACTTTCAGATTGATTTTAGAAAACAGCGATGGATGGGTGGTGTCTTGCTCAGCCACGGTTTTCTTCGGCGTTTGTTTCGGTTTATCCGGTTTCTTCGCCGGCGGAGGTGTTTTCTCTTCAGCTGCGGACGAATCGGCATAGTTAAATGACGTGATGTTGTCAAAACCAATCGTCGGCTCGAATGGTACCCATCCGCTCCCAGGAAAATAAACCTCCACCCAAGAATGCGCATTGGAATTTCTAATTGTATACTCGTATCGGTTATTTCCAAGCGTATCTTTATATTCACCCTGAGTAAACCCTTTGACCCAACGGCTCGGAATGCCTATCGTACGTAGCATGACCGCCATGGCCGTTGAAAAATTATCACAATACCCCCGTTTAGTCTCAAACAAAAACTGATCGACATAATCGACGCCTTTTCCGGGAACGGGGATATTCGATGTCTCATAATGAAAATCTCCAGACTTAAAATAATTCACAATGGCATTGGCTTTATCATAGCGGTTATTGGCACTTTTCGTAATGGTTTCTGAAAGCTTACGAATCCGTTCTGGCAGGTTCTCCGGTAATTGTAAGTAACGCGCTTTGATCGCTTCAGGGTCGGCGCTTGCGTCGGTAACTTTTTTCAACAAGGGAACACTAAAAGTTGGATACTGAAATTTAACGAGATAATTTTTCAACGTTACGAAGCGACCGTTATTCAACGGTTTAAGTTCACCGGTTTTTTTATTCCATTCAAGGGTGTCCATTTCCGACGCATCAACGCTTAAAATACCGCTGCCGTATATCAATTGCGGAAAAGTTTGCCCGTGGTAGCTCACGGAATCGGTTTCGGTTTCGGTCTTTGTTCCTTTCTCAAATGGAGTAAACTCCGGGTACTGGGATAAATCGCGGGGATCTAAAGATTCAGTCCCCGCCCCGTTGTGCACGACCCAACCTTTTCCCGTATACTCGTCCTTCGTGGCCACAATCCAATAATGACTGTGCTCTCCGACGGTCGTAAAAATCGGCGTGTCATCCATGTGAAAAGTACCGCCAAGATGCGTATCATCGCTGTCGTAACCAATGGTTTGCCCCCCTTTGGCACCCGAGGCACCCTGGCTCGTCTCATCGCCATAGCCATTGGCCGCTTTGGTGATGAACGGCACCGGATCTGGCCATTGCGGCTGCGGCTTCGGAGCGACCAAGCCAACTAACAGCGACAGCCCAATCATGAGAATTAAGGGCCGAATCCATTTGAGTGGAAAAGGACCTTTCTCAAATGCCACCCGTTCGCGCTCTTGGATATTCAAAATTCTTAATAAACCGAGAAGCACAAGCCCAATGATCAAGGTTCGGACTATGGCCATGTCGGCATGGTACATTGTAAAAGTATCCACGACAGTGAGGTAGATGAGCGTCATGAAGAAAAACAGGAAAAGTTTCCGGGTTTGAATAAGCCAAAAATGCATGAGATAACTGACGATCCAAAGCAAAATAAAAAACAGAAATGATCGAAATAGGTTCGTTAATCCCACCCAGTTGCCTTCAAACAGAAACACGGTATTAATTTTTAAATCTTGAAGGAAATAATCGATCCAAAGCCCGCTTATTAGCGGTGTGTTATAAAAAAACAACATATGCAAGGCATAAAGAAGGGCAAACCCCTTCGCCGAAAAAGTGATCCAAATGGGGAGCCGCAAGTAAGATAACAGAAAGGCAAAACCGGCAAACCCGATAAAATAATCGATGCGGCTGGTACTGGAAATCACCGTTAATGGCCTGAGCCATTCCCAGAAAAGCAAAAATGCTAATAGATACAGAAGAAATGAAGATTGGGTTTCAGATCGTTGCAACGGTATCACCCGCTTTTGGTATTTCATCAAAACGATCGTCGGACACAATGTGCGCATAAACGCCTAAAGCTTTCAGCTTCTCTAAAAGATGATAATCTACAGGCAACGGTTTTTCCGCACAGAAAAACAGTTCCAGGGCAAGGCTCCGGCTCAATAAATCATTAAATAGCCAAATGAGGCGTTCACTTAAATGAGGCGTAATATACACAAGGGTTGTTTGCGGTGACAAATGCCGCACATATTTATTGAATAGATAAGTGATATCCATGGCACCATCTTGTTCTGCACTCGCTAAATGATGAAGGATGACCCATTTCTGGTAGGTTTGGTCATGCATTGTCACCCAAGTCGTTTCTTTCCCGAATGAGCCAAAGCCAACCGCGGACCCTGTCCGAAGCGCCCGGTCTGAAAGGCTCGCAGCAAGTGAGACAGCCCGTTCAAAATCATCGGAAGAACTTTGGCCGGTTCGATCTAAGACAACAACAATATCTTTATTGAGGGGGAATTCAAATTGTTTTGTCACAAGCTTATTAGTCCGCGCCGTCGCTTTCCAGTCCAACCAACTTAAGCGGTCACCCGGAATGTAATCGCGGATGCTGGAGATCGACGTTAAATCCAACTCAAAATTCCGCCTAGAGCGCAGCCGTCCGCCCTGGGATAAATCCAGCGGCAGCCATTTTTTTGGTGTGATCACTTTCGGATAGACAAGAACACGTTGCTCGACCCGAAACGTTTTTTGTTTTTGGACGAAACCGAATAAATCGCCCGTCTTGATGGTCACTTCTCGAAACCGATAATCTCCGCGCGGCATTCCATCAATGCGATAATCAAAGTCCACCTGTTTCCGAAAGCCAAGTGAAACTAGCGCCTTCGTCGTTTCTTTCGTTAATTGATCATGCTTTTTCAACATATTCTCAGGGGCGTGATCTTCAATGATCAAGTAAAAGAGCGGGAACGGACGGTTTCTCGTGAGCTTAATCGTCACTTGCAGCGGTTCTTCCGCATAGAGCTCCTCTTGGTCCACCAGTCGCTCGATGTGGACATCATGAAGTGGGTAAAACATCAATAATATTGTATATAGAAAAACAGGAAGGAAACTGTAAAACACAAACCAGCTGACAAAACCGCCTTGGAACATGGCATAACAAAACGCGATGAGAAAAAGAACGACAACCCAAAACAAGCCGAGTGTCGGCCGATATCGTCGCAGTCGGCGGATCATTTGACCCCGCCCTCATTCAATACGGGAACTTTAACGGCTTTTAAGGTATCTTCAACAACGGATTCCACCGTTGTCCCGGAGTATTTTGCATCGGGTTTTAAAATCATGCGATGCCCAAGCACAAAAGGCGCCAAAAATTTCACATCATCCGGCACGACGAAGTCTCTACCATGCATCATCGCATAGGCTTGCGATGTTTTTAATAACGCCAATGTCCCGCGCGGACTGACACCAAGATAGACATCATGATGTTTGCGCGTAAAGGTCACCAAGTCGATCATATATTTTTTTACGGTTTCTTCGACATAAATGCGGCGGGCTCTTTCTTGAAGCGCCACCACTTCTTCTTGGGACATCACGGGCTCAATGTCGTAAATCGGATGGCTTGATTCCAAGCGATTTAAAATCTCTAATTCCTCTGTACGGTCGGGGTAACCCATTGTCAGCTTTAAGAGAAAACGGTCAAGTTGGGCTTCCGGCAGCGGAAATGTCCCTTCATATTCGATCGGATTCTGTGTCGCCATAACGAAAAAGGGTTGAGGTAATATACGCGTTTTCCCATCGACCGTGACGCTACCTTCTTCCATGCCCTCAAGGAGCGCCGCTTGTGTTTTCGGCGACGTGCGGTTAATTTCATCGGCGAGAACGACATTCCCCATTAACGGTCCCGGACGAAACTCAAAGGTCATCGTTTTCTGATTGTATACCGACATCCCGGTTAAATCGGACGGCAAGAGGTCCGGCGTAAATTGAATCCTTTTAAACTCTATCCCTAGTGACTTGGCAATAGCACGGACGAGCATCGTTTTACCTACCCCAGGGACATCTTCGAGCAATACATGCCCTTCCGCAAAGAGGGCAACGAGTGCCAAAACCGCCGTACGGCGCTTGCCAACCATGACTTTCTCAATATTATCAATGACTTTTTGAACGGATGGATCCAGGCTTTCAAAATCAGCGATCATCATTTTTCCCCCTAACACAACCTAATACGGACTAAATTATATATTATCAAAATATTATTGACATATAGATTATTATATCAGAAATGAATAATAGGAAACTATTTTATGGCAAAAAGCGCATACTTTCTTGTTTTCGTCGCTTCAAAATATCAGCACGTATGGTAATATATTGGTAATAATCAAAATATTTAATGCTCGTTACCTTGGGGTAAATACACTTCCTGGTAGGTCATCACCGTTACATGAAATAAAGGAGGGGAAAAAATGCTGGGATTCCATATTGGTACTCTTATCTTTCAATTGATGACTTTTTTAATAATTGGTGGAGTTTTTGCAGTGATGATCTTCGTAGTGCTTGCTCTGATTAGAAAGTTGAATTCAAACAAGTAATAGCACATGACAAAGTGATTTTTGAGTAATGAACGGAGCATTTAATTTAAGGGCTTACACTGGCATTATATTGATCCAAAATCAACAATGGCATAACCAACAAAAAAGTCTATTCCTATAAAAATCAGGGATACAAATCCTTACGATTTGTATCCCTGATTGATGCCGTTTAATACTTCCTCTGTTCCTGCAGACTATTTCCCTAATTAGCCTATAAGTCCGCTTTTTAAGCTTCAGGTGCTTGACGGGCATGATCGCTGTTTGCTTCTGTCACATGTTTTGCATGAGAACGTGCGATTACGCTTTTATAGGCATTTTCTAACTGTGTCAACGTTAATTCGTATAAATGTTTATGTTGGACTTTATAGATGTCAAAGGCGATCAATTTATTGATCAACTCTTGGCGCCTTTTTTCAAGTGCGGCACGAAACAATTCACTCAATGACCTCACCCTTTCAATACAATTCTTGAACACGCATGACCAACAAATACATAGAAAAACAAAAAAACCCATCTTCACATACAGGAAGTGGGTTCACGATATATTCTGCCACCTCCTCTTATTTCTCAAGTCGCAGACGACTTGCAGGAATTGGCACCTTTTGGCTTAAAGAATCACCAAGGTTGCCGGGCTTCATCGGGCCAGTCCCTCCGCCACTCTTAATAAGAAGAAGACTTGTAAGATTATTGGGCCATTTATACTCTTTGTTTTTTATTTTAGTTGTATTATTCCTACGTGTCAACTCGGATATGAGCTTATCTCTCTTTAAGGCTGACACATTGTATCATCCTAAGCAATACCTAAATGCATAACTTTTCAATGCCTACCCGGCGATCAATCATGGCGTTCACCCGAAAATACAGGCGCGCTTTCCGATAAAGCGAAAACGTCATCAGCCAAAAACTACCCCAGTGCCGGTTTGTTTACAATTCGGAAAAATTAGGTATAATAAAAATAAAAGGAACATATATTAAGCACAATAGACCGTACCCCTCCAAGAGGGGCGGCTCTAGTTCAACACACAAGGCCTCCCTAGATGCCTGCTGAGCCCAAGGGAGGTCTACTTACTTTTACTGGACATTATCAGTGCTACTAAGGCTCCAAAGGCGATCATCAACGAGAGTAATTGGTAGATCGTTTCGTCCATGGCATCACCCCCTTTCACAGGGGATGAGCCGCCTCCCTTGAGAAGCCGATCTATTGTGCTTGTTTCTATTATAACATGCCAAACATTCCGAAAGAATGGCTATGACACCTTTTGACCTTGTACGCTTACTTATTGGTGTTTAGGTAAATGGTAAGAAAGATGACGCATGGACAGCCACTTTGGGGGTGTGGCTGTGCTCCAATGGGATCCCTTGAATGACGAACCCCACAAAAAAAGACTCAAACACAAAAAAAGATGCTTCCCATAAGTTCAGTGAACTTATGAAAAGCATCATTCAAAGGAGAATGTGACCGGATCGAGGTCCATTCTCCTTTTAAGTTCTTTATTACATCATGCCGCCCATGTCAGGCATTCCGCCGGCATTTTTCTCTTCCTCCGGCTTATCCGCAACAACGGCTTCGGTTGTAAGAACCATGGCCGATACGGATGCTGCGTTTTGGAGTGCGGAACGCGTAACTTTCGTCGGGTCGACGATACCGGCTTCGATCATGTTGACCCATTCGCCTTTAGCAGCGTCAAAACCGATGCCGACTTTTTCGTTTTTCAAGCGTTCGATAATGACGGAACCTTCGAGGCCAGCGTTTTCAGCAATTTGGCGAACCGGAGCTTCCAGAGCTTTAAGAACGATCTTCACGCCGGTTGCTTCATCGCCTTCCGCTTCAATCGCTTCGACAGCTTTGATGACGTTAACCAATGCGGTACCGCCACCGGAAACAATGCCTTCTTCAACCGCCGCACGGGTTGAGTTCAAAGCGTCTTCGATGCGGAGTTTGCGTTCTTTCAATTCGGTTTCTGTCGCCGCACCGACTTTGATGACAGCAACACCGCCAGAGAGTTTTGCCAAGCGTTCTTGCAGTTTTTCCTTGTCAAACTCAGAAGTTGTTTCTTCGAGTTGAGCGCGAATTTGGTTCACGCGGGCAGCAATGTCATCTGCCGAACCAGCGCCGTCAACGATCGTCGTGTTTTCTTTCGTAACAACGACTTTACTTGCGGTACCAAGTTGTGTGACATTAGCCGTTTTCAGATCGAGGCCAAGTTCTTCCGTGATGACTTGACCACCGGTTAAAATCGCGATATCTTCGAGCATCGCTTTGCGGCGATCACCGAAGCCCGGAGCTTTAACGGCAACGACATTAAAGGTACCACGAAGTTTGTTGAGAACGAGCGTTGCAAGAGCTTCGCCTTCAACGTCCTCAGCGATGATTAAGAGAGATTTGCCTTGTTGAACAACTTGTTCAAGCAGCGGTAAAATTTCTTGGATGCTGGAAATTTTCTTATCCGTAATTAAGATATACGGATTTTCCAATACAGCTTCCATTTTGTCAGAGTTCGTGACCATGTACGGGGAAGCGTAGCCGCGGTCAAATTGCATCCCTTCAACCACTTCGAGTTCGGTGGTGAAGCCTTTGGATTCTTCGGTCGTAATAACGCCGTCGTTGCCAACGCGTTCCATGGCTTCAGCAATTAATTGACCGACTTCTTCATCAGCTGCAGAGATCGCAGCAACTTGGGCAATGGATTCTTTGCCTTCGATCGGTTTGCTGATGCGTTGCAATTCTTCAACAGCGACTTTCACCGCTTTTTCAATCCCGCGGCGAACGACCATTGGGTTAGCGCCAGATGTGACGTTTTTCAAGCCTTCGCGAATCATCGCTTGAGCCAAAACCGTCGCCGTCGTCGTACCGTCACCGGCAACATCGTTCGTTTTGCTGGCAACTTCTGCTACCAGTTGCGCACCCATGTTTTCAAATTTATCTTCAAGCTCAATTTCTTTAGCGATGGTGACACCATCGTTCGTAATGAGCGGAGATCCGAATTTTTTCTCCAGAACAACATTACGGCCTTTCGGTCCGAGCGTGACTTTAACAGCGTCTGCTAAGGCATCCACACCGCGAAGCATGGCGCGGCGAGCGTCTTCACTAAACTTAATGACTTTAGCCATTAGACAAAACCCTCCTCAATATGTAGTATGGAATGTCTTTTTTACTCAACGATGGCCAAAACATCGTCTTGGCGAAGAATTAAATACTCTTTGCCATCATATTTTACTTCTGTACCCGCATATTTTGAGAAAATGATGCGGTCGCCTTCTTTCACTTCGAGGGCGATGCGTTCGCCGTTGTCAGCAACTTTACCTGTGCCGACGGCAATCACGCGGCCTTCTTGCGGCTTTTCTTTCGCCGTGTCAGGCAAAACGATGCCGCCGGCCGTTTTTTCCTCTTTTTCTACTGGTTCGATAACAATGCGATCACCTAAAGGCTTTAACATGGAAAACCCTCCTTAGTGATGAAATGGTGTTGTTAGCACTCTAAACGTGCGAGTGCTAAATCCAGTATTATAATAATCAATATCGAAAACGAATGCAAGTCTCTGACACAAATTTTTTAGGATACCCAGACTGTGTTAAAATATTAAAAGGATTGATATTCTATTTTCCTTACATAAGGGAGAGAACCAGTTTGCCAAAAAGATATTGGTGGATTCTTGCCACCTACATTCTTTGCCAACTTTCGGGACTTTTAAGCTTCACAACGTTACTAAACTTTTTGCCAGCTGGGCAACGGATAGGGATCTTAACCGTTACGAGCTTTCTGATCACCTTGATCATTGTGCTTCTCCTATTATGGCCGGAACATCGATTCGTTCGAGATGCTGAGCGCGCCGATTTTGGTGAGGCTGTCAAATGGGCTTTGATTGGCATTTTCCTCGTCTATATCACGCAAATTGCCGCGGCAATTATTGAACAGGCTATCTTCGGTACACCTGTTCAATCGAAAAATACGGAAAAAATTATCAGGCTCTCAACCATCTCCCCATACGTCATTCTTGTGGTCGTCATTGTTGGGCCGATTCTGGAAGAAATCATATTTCGGAAAATCATTTTCGGAGAGCTCTATAAAAAAACGAATTTTTGGATCGCCGGCGTCATCAGCTCGCTATTATTTGCCCTTCTACACGCCGACGGACATATTATTCTTTATGGCTCAATCGGTCTTGTCCTCTGTTATTTATATCGAAAAACAAAACGGATCGTCGTATCCATGGTCGCACACGGAACGATGAATACCATCGCAGTTCTTGTGGCTTTCCAAAGCTTTGGATTCATCTCTGATTTCCATACATTTTAAACAATCGTTTAAAACAAAAAGGGTATGTCGACTGGACACACCCTTTTTTCTTTATTCAAGCGTCGTCAGAATCAGCGGACCATCCTTTGTAATAGCGATCGTGTGCTCATATTGGGCGGACAATGAGCCATCGACGGTTCGTGCCGTCCATCCGTTAGCATCCACTTTCGACCGCCAATCTCCGACATTCAGCATGGGTTCTATTGTAATGACCATGCCTTCTTTCAACCTTAACCCTTTTCCTTTTAATCCATAATGGGGAATTTGTGGTTCCTCATGCATGGATTGTCCGATGCCATGTCCGACAAATTCGCGGACGACGCTAAAACCTTCCCCCTCAGCATACGTCTGGATCGCATGCCCAATATCGCCGATTCGGTTACCGGGAACAGCCTCTTTGATCCCCAAAAAGAGGGAAGTCTTCGTCACATCTAGCAATTTCTGCGCTGTTTCAGATATTTCCCCAACAGCATAACTCCATGCTGAATCGGCAAGCCAGCCGTTTAAATTCACAACCATATCGATCGTGACAATATCCCCGTCTTTAAGAGGGGTTTTACGGGGGAACCCGTGGCAGATTTCATCATTGATGGAAGCACATGTTGCATACGGATAGCCATGATAACCTTTCTGTTCTGGCACCGCTCCGTGGCTGGCAAGGAAATCTTCGACGAATTGGTCAATTTCGGCAGTCGTCACCCCGGGTTTGATGAGCTTTTCAATTTCCTGATGGCATCGCGCCAATAGCTGCCCTGCTTCGCGCATTTTTTCTATTTCATTCATCGATTTTAATTGGATCATGCGTTTCACCTCATCTATTGTCTACATTATGTCGTGGAATTGGAACGGATACAAAACCATGCTTTTTTATTTTAACAAACGAGGCTGTAAAATAAAGAAAACCTAATTTTGCGAAAGGAAAATTGAATTTGCTAAAGGAAACGTGACTCTGCTAAAGGAAACTTGACTCTGCTAAAGGAAACTTGACTCTGCCAAGCCTTTTAGGCGAAGGCAGAGTCTTAGTTGACCTTATACTGGACTGGTTAAAAAGTCAGTGCAAACCTTTCCTGTGATGGCAATACCTCGTATCCCTTATACGACCCGAAAAATGAATACTTTT
>Ga0310828_1000443_pt1 | contig 43487 bp, 26 predicted proteins | sample WT_ome_3_FD_202242 | JGI IMG/M metagenome (GOLD analysis project Ga0310828, IMG submission 202242) | Sorghum-adapted microbial communities enriched on wild type (WT) sorghum from Joint BioEnergy Institute, Emeryville, California, United... ... | reverse complement strand
TCCGGATGATCGAATCGCTCAGCTTCTACGTGGACAATCCCGATCTCTACGAGATCTGGCCCGAGATCTATCACTACGAAAGGTTCGAGCCGCAGGATTACTGGATGACCTTGCGGGAGCAGGGCGGGGCGAGCTTCAGGCTGTTCGCCCTGCAGAACGGCGAGCACACGCTCGGCTATTATCGCCTGGTTCGCATGAGCGGAACGCAGCAGCCGACGATCATGGAGATTCGCGTGCCGCACCGCGAGCTGTTCGGCGATCTGCTCGCGGACAGCGGGGGTGGCTGGCTCACCGTCGTGATGGATGGCGATAATCCGGAGCGGGCGATCTATGACGCCGAACATCCCCTGGTCCGGCAGGCAGGAGACAACTTCGGCGCTATCCTGGCAACTGCCCTCATGAAGCTCGACAAGCTGCATCAGACCGATGAACCGGTCCAGGCGGTGGCGGGGGACCACCTCTATTACACCGTCTATCGCTTTATCGCGCCGCTGGATGCCTATGTCCTGGACATCGCCGCCCACCAGACCTTGATGCAGGGGCCGCGCAACATGTATGCGCTCGTCATCGTCGTGACCTGCTGTGTGCTGCTGCTGATGCTGCTGCTCGTGTCGCATACGACGCGGCGGATCTTCCGCCGGCTGGACAGCGTCCTCGCCTCGATGCGCAAGGTGAGGAAGGGGGATCTGAACGCGAAGATCCGGATCGGTCTCGCCTCTCACGAGACGGGCGATGAGATCGATGAGGTGGCCATCAGCTACAACGACATGCTGGATGAGATTCAGCGGCTGATGACGCAGGTGATCGACAAGCAGCTGGTGGCGAAGAACGCCCAGCTGCATTCCCTGCATTCGCAGATCAACTCCCACTTCCTGTACAATGCGCTGGAGTCCATCCGCATGCTGGCGGAGGTGAAGCGGCAGCCGGAGATCGCAGAGGTGCTGGTCTCCCTCGGCTCCCTCATGCGCTACAGCATGAAATGGCAGAGCGACACGGTGCTGCTTCAGGAGGAACTGACGAATATTCGGAATTATATCCGCTTCATGAATTTTATGGATGGTGTGAATCATCGCCTGGACGAGCATATCCCGCAGGAGCTGCTGCGCTATACGATCCCGAAGATGTGCATGCAGCCGATCGTCGAGAACGCGGTTCATCATGCCGCGCCAAAGGGCGGCAGCGTCCATATCCGGATCGCGGCCCGGGTGGAGGACGACAGCCGGCTGATCATCGAGATTCGCGATGACGGATCGGGCATCGAGCCGCAGAGGCTCGCTGATCTGCAGGCCGCGCTGGAGGGGGCGGCGGATGCGCCAATCGTCGCCAGCAAGAACGGGCTGGGCCTCGAGAATGTGCACAAGCGGCTGCAGCTTCACTATGGATCGGACAGCGGCCTGTGGATCGACAGCGTGAGGGGAAGCCATACCTGCGTGACGATACGCTTGCCCTGGACCAATGTCAACCTGGGGGGATGGTAAGATGCTCAATATCTTGATCGTGGACGATCAGACCCACATCTGCGAGGGCCTGAAGACGATGCTCCGCCAGTTCCCGCTGCCCATCGGCAGCATCCACGAGGCGGCAAGCGGGCTCGAGGCGCTGCGCATCCTGCGCCAGCACAGCATCCAGTTGGTGATCACGGATATCCGGATGCCGGATATGGACGGACTGGAGCTGATGGCGCGCACCAGGGAAGAGCGGATCGAGGTCGATTACCTGATCATCAGCGGCTACGGCGAGTTTACCTATGCCCAGCGGGCGATCGAGCTGGGCGCCAAGGGTTATCTGCTCAAGCCGGTGAAGCGCGAGGATCTGCTCGCCTCGGTCGAGCATGTCATGCAGGAGATGTTGACGCGCCGCGAGCTCCTGAGGAGCATGCAGGATATGTCGCGGCGGGCGGAGGATGCCGAACGGAAGGAATTGCGCCTGTTTATGAAGGGAGAGGCGGCCAACGAGGGGTGGATCGAGGAGGTCGAGCCGCTCCATGGGCAGCTGTGGAGCCATTATCGCCTGGTCATGCTGCGTGAGGAGCGATGGATCAACCAGCCGGGAGCGCCGAATGTCCACGGCATGGAATCGATCGCTTATCGCGTCTATGGCGGTCACAGATGCCTGTGCCTGCAGCGGTACCCGCATCTCATCCTGGCTTGCGCCGCGGACCTGCCGCCGGAGACGCTGTCTGCGGCGCTGCAGAACGAGCAGTTCAGGGCGATGGCGATCATGACCGATCCGGTGCGGGGCCTGCGGCAATTGCAGGAAGCCTACAGGCGGCTCCAGGAGCTGCACCGTCACAGCTATCTGTTCCCGGAGCAGCGCCTGCTCCTGCCTTCGCATGTCGAGGGACTTGAGCAGCACTGGCAGTTGCCCTATGAGGATATCTATGCCCTGTTCCAGCTCATGGGTACGGACAACAGCGGGCTGATCACGGAGAAAATCTCGAAGATCTTCCAGAAGAAGGTGCTGCAGCGGTACAATATCAACTATACCGTCCACCTGTGCGAAGCTCTGGTCGAGATGATCGATGAATATGAGCGGGTGATCCGCCCTTATCTCGGGGAAGAGGCGATCGATACCGATTGCCTGAGGAATCTGTTCGACTATCCCGGCATGCGCGAGTACATCCAGGCATTGCAGCAGCAGCTGCTCCGGCTGAACCAGCATTACTACGAACTGAAGTGCAGCTACCGCAACAGCCAGGACCTGAATGAGGCGATCCGGTATATTCATGCCAATTATCACAAGCCGCTGGATCTGGCGATGGTGTCCAACCATGTGTCGCTCAATTATGCGTATTTCTCCAATCTGTTCAAGAAAAATGTCGGGAAGAGCTTCGCCGAATATCTGCGCGATGTGCGCCTGGACAAAGCCCGCAAGCTGCTGGTGGATACCGATTACAAGGTGGCGGACATCGCGGCGATGGTCGGGTATGAGAACTACAAGAGCTTCACCCGGGTGTTCCGCGAGGTGATGCGCATGCAACCCACGGAGTACCGCCAGCGCATGCGGCGGATGGGCGCCGGGAAGGGAAGCGCGTCGAACAGCTCCGCACTGTAGATGGATCGATGGATGGCCCATCAGCAGTGGTCAGCATCCAACGGTAACGGACACCAGGGACACTCCATGGGAGCGCTCGCGGCAAACGGCTGAGGGAACATCATGACGCAAAGGGAGATGTCTGTCATCATGCAATATTCGCAGGTTGTGGAAGGGAGCTTCGTGCGGAGGCTGAACCGGTTCGTCGCGGAGGTGGAGATTGAAGGACGGCGTGAGATGGTTCACGTCAAGAATACCGGCAGGCTGAAGGAACTGCTCGTGCCGGGAGCCAGGGCGTTCCTGGAGACATCCGGCCGTGAAGCGCGGAGGTACAAGCATTCCCTCATCGCCGTGGAGAAGGACGGCATGATCGTCAACATCGATTCCCAGGCGCCCAATGCGATCGTCCATGAGGCGATGCTCGCCGGCCTGCTACAGGAGTTGGGACCGATCCACGCCGTGCAGCGGGAAGTGACCTGGGGCAATTCCCGTTTCGATCTGTATTACGAGGGGGATGGCCGCAGCGGATATATGGAGGTCAAAGGGGTGACGCTGCTAGAGGACGGCATCGCCATGTTCCCCGACGCTCCGACCATAAGAGGACGCAAGCATGTGCTGGAGCTGGCCGAGGCCGTGCGGGAAGGCAACGAAGGCGTCGTCCTGTTCCTCGTCCAGATGAAAGGTGCGCGTTGCTTCGCGCCCCATGCGAGCATGGACCCGCCTTTCGCCGCGGCGCTGAGAGAAGCGGCTGCAGCAGGGGTGCGCGTATGGGCCTATGATGCGGAGGTGACCGCGTGCGGCATCGCCTTCGGTGAGCCGCTTGAGGTCAAGCTCTGACCGTCAAACCTTGCTTGATTATATTAAAAAACAAGCCGACTTCCGCCATGCGAGCTGAAGTCGGCTTGTTGCCATATGATCACTTGCCAGCCGCCAACCACCTATATCGCCAGTTCTTCCGCTGACAGCATCTCGTGCTGTTGCGTGGCCGGCCGCTGCTCATGCGAGCTGCTGGTCGCCTTCCTCAAGGCATCGGTCAGATCGTGGCAGTGATGAATCCCTTCGCGATTGCCAAGCCCGGACTTGATCAACGTCTCAAGCGGTTGCGCCTGCGCGCCGATGAGGTAGATGGAACCGCCGTAGCGCAGCACGTGCAGGATCACTTCGGACAGGTAGGCGACCCCCGTCGTATCCATATACATCACCTTGGCCATGTTCAGCATGACAAACTTCGGTTTGTCCGCCAGGGCGGAGATCATCTGCCGTTCCATGCGGCGGGCGGCTCCGAAGAACAGCACGCCTTTCATGTTGCAGACGAGAACCGCGTTGCGGCGCAGGTCGGATGCGGGATGGAAGCTGATGTCGAGTCGGCTCATCTTGTTGATGAAGTGGACGAACGCAAGCGCCATGCCCACGCCCACACCGGTGGTCAGATCGACGAGCACCGTGGCCAGGAACGTCACCACCAGCACCACGGATTCGCCGGATCTCCAACGCAGCATGTAGATGAATCTCTTGCGCTCGCTCATGTTCCATGCCACGACCATCAGGATCGGCGCCAGGCTGGCGAGCGGGATGTGCGAGGCGAGCGGCGCCAGCACCACCATGATCAGCAGCACGACGAGGCCGTGGATCAAGCCAGACAGCCGGCTGGTCGCACCGCTGCGGATGTTCGTCGCCGTGCGTGCGATCGCGCCGGTGGCGGGGATGCCGCCGAACAGCGGCGCGGCGATATTGGCTATGCCTTGCCCGATCAATTCGCGATTGCTGTGATGCCGATCGCCGGTCATGCTGTCCGCCACCGTCGCGGACAGCAGCGATTCGATGCCGCCGAGAGCGGCGATGAGCAGCGCTGGCACCAGCATGAGTTGCACCGTATCAAGGCTGAGATCGGGCAGCTTCGGCACGGGCAGGGAAGCGGTGAGCTGGCCGTAAGCGGAGCCGATCGTTCTCACCTGCCCCGGGTAGAGCAGGTAAGCGGCGAGCGACGAGACCACCAGTCCGGCGAGCGGGCCTGGAATCTTCGGCAGCCATCTGGACGTCATGAGCTGGATGGTCAGACCCAGCACGGCGGTGATCACGGCGTATACATTCACCGTATCCAGGTGACGGATGAGTTCTCCCATATTGTCCAGGAACTCCGGATGACTCTTCACACCGGTGAGGCCCAGGAAGTTGGCGATCTGGCCGGTGAAGATGATCACCGCGATTCCGGCCGTGAAGCCGATGACCACGGGGCGCGGAACGTAGTCGATGAGCGAACCCAGCTTCAGCAGCCCCATCAGCACGAGGAAGCAACCCGCGAGGAAACCGGCCACGAGCAGGTTGTCAAAGCCGTATATGGTGACGATGCTGAGCAGAAGGGGGACGAAGGCTCCGGTCGGACCCCCGATCTGGAAGCGGGAACCGCCAAGCAGAGAGATGAGGATCCCTGCGACGATCGCCGTGTACAGTCCGTTTTCCGGTTCGACGCCCGATGCTATGGCGAAGGCCATGGCCAGAGGCAGCGCAACGAGACCGACGATCAGGCCTGCGGTCAGATCCCGTTGGAAGTGCTTGAGCGAATAGTCGCCGAATCGCTTCTTGAACATATAACCATCATGCCCCTTTGATCAATTGGTAAACGAACATAAAAATAATCCTGTTTCCGGGCATTTCAAAACCGGGAGTGGACCAGGATTCTTGTTGCTCGAACTATATTCAAATATTCAGATATACGAATATTAACTATAGATGAAGTTCAGAAATTCGTCAAACCTGATCAGATGTGATTTTGCTCGTGAATGTGGAGATATTCGATCGAATTCCGGAGATAATCGCCCTCGATATTATGGAATCATGATCATGCCCTGCTTATCATATGAGAGCGAAAGGCAAGAGCCATGCGATTGCTTGTCTGGTCAAGTTGCCCGGCCATGGCATCCTTCCCGGTCTGGAGCAAGGTACACGCTGCAGGATGTGGTCCGGATGAACGACGCGTAAAAAAGAGCGCATCCACTTAAAAAACGTGACATATGCAAGCGCTGTCATTCCCTGCTAAACTGAACTCAACATCAGCTTCAAGCTGAATCAAGAAATGGGGGATGAGAAAATGAAGAAATATGGCTTTATCCTCTTGTCAGTCATGCTTGCAGCAGTGATGGTGTTGGCAGGCTGTTCGCAACGGGATGGTTCGGGCAGCGGGAATTCGGCGTCCAATACCGATAACAGAAACACAAGCACGAACACAAGCAACAACACAGGCTCATCTTCATCCACAGACAAGGCGTCAGACGGCAAGAAGAAAAAGCTCACCGTGTTCAGCACGGCGGCGGATCGATCGGTACAGGATCTGTACCAGGAAATCTCTGACGCGTTCATGCAGGAGAACCCGGACGTCGAGGTGGAGCTGCAGTTCCCCGGCTCGGAATATGAGAACCTGTTGAAGGTCATGATGGCAGCGAATGACATGCCTGACATCTGGGACACCCATGGCTGGGCGATCATCCGCTACGGCAACTATCTCGCCGATCTGCGAGATGAGGAGTGGGTGCCGCAGATGACGGACACGGTCAGGAACGTCGTCACCGACGAGAATGGCAAGGTGCATGCGCTCGTTCTTGCCGAGGCGAAGGACGGCATCACCTACAATTCATGGTGGATATCGGGGGCATGAACCGACTGTGGGGCATCATCCTGCTGCATGTGACCTTCGCTTTGCCGATGACCATCTTTCTCTATACCGGATTCATCCGCTCCATTCCCTATGAGCTGGAGGAAGCCGCCCTGATCGATGGAGCGGGGAGGTTCAGGCTGTTCTACCGAATCCTGATGCCGCTGCTCAAGCCGATTACGGCAACGGTCGTGATCGTGACGTGCGTGAACATCTGGAACGACTACCAGTTCTCGGTGTTTTTCCTGCAGCGATCGGAGGTGCACACCATCACCATCGCGCTGTCCGGATTCTTCAGCCAATACAACAACTACATCGGCTGGGTGGCAGCGGGCTCACTGCTGGGCGCGATCCCGATCACCCTGGTGTATCTGGTGCTACAGCGCTACTTCATTCAGGGGCTGGCATCAGGAGCGGTGAAAGGGTGACAGCGGTGCATGGCAGACATCGTTCGTTGTGCTGCGTACGGGCCCTGGCGTTGTGAGGATGTTGTGAGGATCAGGTTAACCATGGTCGGACAACGATACCGGTTGCATAAGCCATTACAACATACGGGAGGTCATGCGAATGAGCATCCAATATGAGGAGAGAGAGCGTATCTTCCATCTGCAGACGCCGAATGCGAGCTATGTCTTCCAACTGGTCAAGGATGCAGTGCCTGTGCATCTGTATTGGGGAAGGAAGCTCCGTTCCGTTGCCCTGGAGCGTCTGCTCAGAAAGGCAGGATATCACGTCCCCACGCCTTACCCGGAGGATCGGAGCATCTCCTTCGAAACGTTGCAGTTGGAATATCCCGGCTATGGGACGGGCGACTTCCGCCAGCCGGCGTATCAGGTGTAGCTGGCTGACGGCACGACGGCCATCGAGCTGCTGTATGAGTCGCATCGCATCTATCGCGGCAAGCCGACCCTCGAAGGATTGCCGGCTACCTATGTGGAAGCGGACGAAGAAGCGGAGACGCTGGAGATGGTGCTGGTCAATCGGTATGCGGGATTGAAGGCCATCGTGTCGTACACCGTGTTCGAGAACCATGACGCCATCGCCCGTTCGGTACGCTTCGTGAACGAGAGCAGCCAGGACATCCGCCTGCTCCGGGCGCTCAGCGCCTGCGTGGACTTCCCGGACTCTCAGTACGACCTGCTCCAGCTGAGCGGGGCCTGGCTGAGAGAGCGGTACATCGAGCGGCGGAGGCTCGCTCCGGGCATGCAGGGCGTCGTGAGCCGGCGGGGCGTCAGCAGCCATCAGCACAATCCGTTCCTCGCCTTGCTGTCGCCTGATGCGGATGAGGATCACGGCGATGTGTATGCCTTCAGCCTCGTGTACAGCGGCAGCTTCACGGCGCAGGCGGAGGTGGAGCAGTACGGCACGACGCGCGTGACGATCGGCATCGATCCGTTTGATTTCACCTGGTTACTAAAGCCAGGCGCCTCTTTCCAGACGCCGGAAGCCATCCTGGTGTACTCCGGTGAGGGTCTGTCGGCGATGTCACGCACGTTCCACCGCCTGTACCGGACGAGGCTGTGCCGCGGCATCCATCGGGATCAGCCGCGCCCGGTGCTGATCAACAACTGGGAAGGTAGTGCCAAAGAGGGAAACATGGCATTTTATAAAGGCAGGGAAGAGCAATCTCATCCCTGCCTTTATTTATGACTGTGTTTCATTCGATTGTTGCTGATGACACGAATGGCCTGACGCTAACGGAACGTGAATACCTTATTTTTCCGAAAAGCCGCTCCTTACAATGGGTAACGGAACGTGACTGGTAAACGGTCATGAAGGTAGATACTGAACTGTCCGGATGGCATGTCTGCCCCAAGCTGGATGAAGCAGTGAATGGATGTTACAATTTTAGAAGGTGATATCGATCCTGGTTCATCTGTCGGTTTAGGCATCGAAACACAACCACAGGAGTGTTGAAAGAAAATGAACGAAGTGATAGAGCAATTGATGAAGCATCGGTCGATTCGCAAGTTCACCGCAGACCCGATCGCCGATTCCGTGGTGGCAACGATCATCCGGGCGGCGCAGATGGCATCCACGTCAAGCAATGTCCAGGCCTACAGCGTGATCACCATCAAGGACAGGGAACTGCGCGAGCGGATCATGCGGCTGTCGGGCGAGCAGGAGTACATCACCGAATGCCCGGTGTTCCTGATCTGGTGCGCGGACCTGCACCGGCTCCGCAAGGCGGCGGACAAGCATGCGGACCAGGCCGGAGCCGGCGCGCCAAGCGAGACGTATGCGGATTCGACGGAGAATCTGCTGGTCGCGGCGATCGATACTGCGCTGGCGGCGCAGAACGCCGCCGTCGCTGCGGAATCGCTGGGCTACGGGATCTGCTACATCGGCGCCGTGCGCAATCACATCGCCGAACTGTCCGAGCTTCTGGAGTTGCCGGAGCTGGTCGTGCCGCTGTTCGGCATGTGTATCGGCGTGCCGGCCCAGGATCCCCTGTTGCGCCCTCGCCTGCCTCTCGAAGGCGTCCTTCATACGGACCGCTACCAGACGGAGAGGATCGAGTCCGGCATCGAACGTTATGACGAGGTGTTCGCCCAATATATGAGCCAGCGGAGCGGCGGCAAGGTCAGCACCCCATGGTCCGCCCGGATGCGCAAGCGGCTCAGCGAGCCGATACGCCTTCATATGAAGTCATTTCTGCAAGACAAGGGCTTCATGAGGCGCTAGGCTCCACGCAGGCCGGCTGATCCCAGGGATGGCATTCTCGCCGGGTCGAAGCAGCTGCGGAGATCGCCTGGTTCACGCTGTCCGCACTCACATGAAGCGGACAGCGTGAACGACGTCAGAGGATCAGATTGACCTGATGCCCGAATTGATGTTGGCGATGATCTCGCGCGCCTCAGCCGATGCTTGTTCAGGAGCCTTCAACCCACCTCGCAGCGCTTGTCGGTTGAGCTCAGCACCATGGCCAGTATTGATCACTTCGCAGTGGGAGTTATCCATACATAGTTAGAAAGTCCCATCCCATAAGGGAGGCTGGAATGGTCAAATATGGTGAAAGTCATGACCATACGGGTATAAAAAATGCGAAGATGTCTATCAAAAATGGATAATATCCAGTCCGGTGCATCGTCAATCTTCAGCCTCCGATGGACAAAAAGTGTTAACCTTCATTCAAAAATTGCGAATTTACTTGTGACAGAAGGCTGGCTTACACTACAGTCAAGCATCGATGCGAAGCTTTTATGAATGGAGGGGGATATCGACATGGTAAAGAAACGAGGGTTAACCAAAATTGTAACCGCTTTCGTATGCGGTCTGCTCATCTTCCTGGTGACCGGATGTGGTGCCGATTCATCCTCTCAGAATTCCAACGGCGGGTCCGGCTCGGTCGTGCTTGACAACGGAGACCCAACCAAGCTGCGCAGGCTCGTGCCGGAAGGTCAGACCGCAACGCTGAAGGTATGGCGTCCTACCCATACCGCGATCGGCACCTTGATGGAGTCCTTCAGCGATACCCTGTTTAACAAATGGATGGAGGAGCAGACCGGAGTCAAGATCGAATGGATCATACCGGTTAGCGGCACCGAGGCGGATAATCTGGCGATGTTGATCAGTTCGCAGGAATATCCCGACATTTTCTTCGACGCGGGGTTGGTGTATCCCACGGGTGCATACGGCCTGATGAAGGATGGCGTCGTGATCGACGTTGCCCAATACCTGGACAAGCTGCCGAACTATCGGGCCGAACTGGAACGCAGCGATATTCGCAAGAAGGAAAGCTACTCCGACACGGGCGAGATGGCGGCGTTCTATCGATTCATGATGAACGATGAGCCCAACTCCACGGACTATGGATTGCTGATTCGCAAGGATATGCTCGACAAGGTGGGCAAGAGCATACCCGAAACCTACGACGAATGGTACGAGGTGCTGAAGGAATTCAAGAAAGCGGGACTGGAAAGACCTTATCTGCTCAACAGCACCGGCTTCCCGAAACTGAACATGTTCACAGGCGGTCTCGGCTTCGGGTATATGAACTACGGAGGAAGCACGCAGCCTTTCTATCAGGTGGACGGGAAGGTGCGGTATGCTCCGCTGGAGGAAGGATTCAAAACCTACTTGCAGATGATGAACAAATGGTATGAGGAGGGCTTGATCGACCAGGACTTCCTCTCGCTCAACTCGATCAGCGCCGAGTTAACGCTGTATTTTGATCCGAACTCCGGCTCTTACGCTGCGCCGCTGTCGCTCGCGGACGTCGCCCGTCAGATCGCTCCGGATCCGTCGATGGAATTTGTATCGGCGCCGCATCCGGTCGTGAACAAAGGCGACAAGATCCATATCGGCCCGCCGGCTTCACCGGTGTTCGCGGGGGCGCAGATCAGTTCCAAAACCGACAAGCTGGATCTCGCCTTGCAATGGCTCGATCTCTATTACTCCCCGGATGTGATCCTGGCAAGCAACTTCGGACCTGATCCGAGCTACTATGAACAACGCGCAGACGGAAGCTATGCCTTCAACGACAAAGTCTTCAACAATCCGGACGGGTTCGCGCCAGTCGATATGATGATGTACGTGGCGGATTATCCGATGGTCAACTACAAGGACCGGTCGATCGGCAACGAGCAATTGCTGGGATGGGTGGAAGAGAACAACAAAATCAATGACAATGCGTACCTGATCAGCTCCTCGCTCACGTTGTCCGATGAGGAAAACAAGGTATACGCCTCCATCATGCCCGGCATCATCGACTACGTGGAGGAAATGCAAGTCAAGTACATCATGGGCCTGGAGTCGTTCGACGGGTATGATGCGTTCGTGCAGAAAATCTATGACATGGGGATAGAAGAAGTCATCTCGGTATACCAAAAGGCTCTGGACCGTTACAATTCACGCTGACGGCAGGAAAGGGACCGGGAGCTGCAAGCCGCGTGTATTGCAGCTCTTGGTCCACTATTTAGAGCAAGGGGTTATCCACATGCGTCAACTCATCGCCAATTACAAGCGCCATAAGATGATTTACTGGCTGACGCTGCCAGTGGTCGTTTATTTTCTCATCTTCAGTTATTTGCCAATGGCCGGTCTGATCATGGCTTTCCAGGATTTTAAACCGAGCAAGGGATTTTTCGGCAGTGAGTGGGTCGGCTTTCAACATTTCGTCGATTTCTTTACGAGCCCCAATTTCTGGAGAGTCACCCGTAATACGATCGTGCTGAGCTTGATGGAATTGGCGTTCGGTTTCCCCGCGCCGATCCTCTTCGCCCTCATGCTCAACGAAGTGAGGAATCGGCTGTTTAAACGAACGGTCCAGACCATCAGCTATCTTCCATATTTCCTGTCTACGGCGATCATCGCCGGTCTGATCCGCGACTTCATGTCATCCACGGGTCCGATCTCCACGACGCTCGCGCCGATCATGGGGAAGGCGGTGAATCTGCTCAGTGTGCCGGAATATTTCCGCGCCATCTTCATCTCGACGAATATCTGGCAATTCATGGGGTATATCAGCATCATCTATCTGGCGGCGCTGACACGTGTGGATCCGGAACTATACGACGCGGCCAGGATGGATGGGGCAGGTTATTGGAAACAGTGCTGGCATGTCACATTGCCGGGGATCTCTTCGACGATCATCATCATGTTCATCCTGAATATGGGCCAACTGCTCTCCGTCAACTTCGAGAAGATCCTGCTTCTCTACAACAGCGCGATCTACGAAACGGCCGATGTCATCTCCACCTATATTTATCGGCAAGGGATCCTCAGTCAGAATTACGGTTACAGTACGGCGGTTGGTCTGTTCAACTCCGTCATCGCCATGCTGCTCATCCTGGGCGCGAACTACGTGAGCAAGAAGTATTCGGAAACCCATTTGTTCTAGGGAGGTGGATGGCATGCAGCTTGATCGAAGCATCGGCAGGCGGCTGTTCCTTGTCTTTAACTATCTGTTCCTTGCGCTCATCGCTCTGATCTGCCTGGCCCCCATGTGGCATACCTTGTCGGCGTCGTTCTCGTCTCCCGTAGAGCTGAATGCGCACCGCGGCTTGCTGTGGTATCCCGTTGGAGAATTTACGCTTAAAGGATACGAGATTGTATTCAAAAATTCGGCGATCTGGCGCAGCTACCTCAACACGCTGATCTATGTCGTTGGCGGCACACTCGTCGGGATCTCGATGACGGCGATTGGCGCCTATACGCTGTCCAGGCGATATTTTCGTCCGCGCAATGTCCTGATGCTGCTCATCACCTTTACGATGCTGTTCAACGGCGGGATGATCCCCAATTATATGCTGATCCACAAGCTCGGCCTGTACAACACCGCATGGGCGCTGATCCTGCCTACAGCCATCAATGTGTTCCATCTCATCATCCTGCGAACGGCATTTATGGGGATCCCTCCGGAGATGGAGGAGTCGGCGAAGATCGATGGAGCCAATGACCTTCAGATCTTCCTCAGGATTATCGTGCCGGTCTCCAAGGCATCCATCTCTGTGATCGTGCTGTTCATCGCGGTGATGCACTGGAATTCGTGGTTTCCGGCATCCCTGTATCTGTCGGATCGCGCCAAGTATCCGCTGCAGATCATCTTGCGTGAGATTCTCATAGACGGCAATACGAGCATCACGTCGGCAGGCGCCAACCCGGCGATATCCATGTACAAATTATTGATCAAATATTGCACCGTGATTGTCAGCACGTTGCCTGTCCTTACGATCTATCCGTTTATCCAGAAATACTTCACACAAGGCGTTATGATCGGCGCCATCAAAGGTTAGGAGGGTTGTGCGAATGGCTTTCATCCATATGTACACGTATTCCCCGGTTTTGCATCTGCAGACCCGTCTCGTTGTGTTGATGCCCGAGTCGGTCGAGGCGCAGGATATTCCGGTCCTGTATCTGCTGCATGGCGGTGGCGGCAACAGCATGTCCTGGATGTCCCATACGAGCATCCAGCGCTATGCGGAAGAGAAGGGGATCGCAGTCGTGCTTCCGGCTGCGGGACCGAGCCGTTGGCTGGATATGAAGCTCGGCCCGGCATATGGTCAATATATCGCCGAGGAACTGCCCCAGACGATCAAGCGATTCTTCCCCAAGACTTCCGACAAGCGTGAACACACCTATATCGGCGGTTTGTCCATGGGCGGAGGAGGCGCCTTGCATCTGGCGATGTTATATCCGGAGCGATATGCGGCAGTCTGCGTGCTGTCCACGAGTTCCGTCATCCCGCTGGAGCATCTGCGCACGATCAAGGGGTATCCGCCGCCGCCTGGCGGAGAGGGGGCACCGAGCCTCCCGCAGATCCATCTGGGTGTCGATGATCCTGACGAGTTGAAAGGGACGAAGTATGATGTTCTCCATCAGTCGGTGCGAAATATCGAGGAAGGGAAGCCGCTGCCTCGCATCTTCCATGCCGTCGGCACGGAGGATCATGCTTTCGAAGTGGGGCTGGCCCTGCGCCGACACTTCACTTCGTTGGAGGGGAATCCCTATCGCTATGAATTCTATACGGAACATGCTGCGCATACGTGGGACTTCTGGGACAAATATATAGCGAAGTTCATCAGCACTTTGCCTTGACGATCCTGCCCGCCCATTCCAGAGAAGAGGTGAGACTCGATGGCATTCATGCAAATCGATATGTATTCGAAGATGTTGACGAGGCAGACAGAGGTAGCGGTGATCATACCTGAACGAAACGCTGGCTCCGGGCCGTTCCCTGTCGTCTGGTTGCTTCATGGCGCGTTCGATAACTCCAGCGGATGGTGGAGGAACACGGCGGTGGAACACTATGCCGAACAGTATGGACTGGCGGTCGTGATGCCGTCCGCCGACGTCAGCTTCTACGCGAATGGCCCCCTCGGACGATATTTTGATCTGGTCACTCAGGAGTTGCCGGAGGTGCTGGGTTCGATGCTTCCGCTCAGCCGGGACCCTGCGCAGCAAGTCGTGGCAGGGTTGTCCATGGGAGGGCATGGCGCGTGCAAACTCGGCTTGACGCGTCCGGACCTGTACGCGGGGATGGCGATCCTGTCCGCCGGAGACTTCCTGGATCTCGGCAACCCGCCTCCCGGCAGCTTCCTGGAGGATATCCATCTGAAGCTGTTCGGCACGGCTGTTGCGGAAGAGCTGCGCGGCACAGAGCACGACATGATCCATCTGGCCGATGAAGCCGCGAAGCGGGGCGGCCCCCTGCCGAAGCTCTATATGACCTGCGGCACGGAGGATCGGGCCTATGATTCGGCGTACAAGACATACCGACATCTGACGGAGAAGACGGGAGTTGTCGGTGAATGGCATCCGCTTCCGGGCGAGCATGATTGGGCCTTCTGGGGCAAGGTGTTGCCGGATGTGATGCGATGGTGCGCGAGCGTGGTCCGTCCATCGGAGAGCTAGAAGATGACGATGGATACAGCTCAAGGCTTGCCGCGCATCTGGAACCGCGCCTATCTGTTGCTGTTCGGGGTCAATGTGCTGACCAACGTCAGCTTCTATATGATCTTTACGACACTGGCTTTATATCTCCAGGAAGAAGGGATGAACGTCGCTGTTGCAGGGGTCGTGATCGGCGCGATGCCCCTCGCAGCGATGTTCATGCGTCCGTTTAGCGGCTGGATCACGGATGCGTTCGACAGAAGGACATTATTGCTCTTTTTCCTGGTCTTGAACAGTCTGTGCATGGCCATGTATGCTATGGTTGAATCCGATGCGGGATATATGATCCTGCGCATCGTACATGGCATCGGATTCTGCATGATGACGACCGTGACGATGGCGCTCATCGTCGATTACATCCCGCCTTCGCGGCTGAGTGAGGGGATGGGGTATTTCGGCGTGACGCAGACGATCGCCATGGCGGTCGGGCCGGCCATTGGCCTCGCGCTCTCGCAATGGCTGGGTTACGAGTGGATGTTCCGGATGGCGGCAGCCTTCATCGTATTCCCGATCCTGGGGCTGATGCGGTTGTCAGGGGGCGCCAACAGCAGACCGGAGGCCTCAGCGTCCAGGCTGAGGCAGAAGCTCCGCCTGAAGCCTGGCGATCTGTTTGTGAAGGAGGCTGTGCTGGTCAGCGTCATCTCCTTCGCCATCGCATCGTTGAACGGAATTGAGAGCTCGTACATCGCGCTGTATGGCGCACAATTTCAACTGTCCAATATCGGTTGGTACTTTACGCTCAGCGCCATCACGCTCATGATCGCCCGGATCTGGCTGGGCAAGCTGTCGGATCGCTATGGGCTCTCAGCCGTGCTCTATCCGGCCTTGTTCGCGATAGGGAGTTCCTTTGTCCTGCTGGCCTCCATCTCCACCGCCTATGCGATGGTCATGTTCGCGCTGGCAGCGGTGATCAAGGCGCTCGGAGTTGGCGTGTTGCAACCCGCGCTGCAAGCCCAGGCGGTCAAGCATGTTGACCCCGAGCGACGCGGGGCGGCGGTCAGCACATATTTCGTCGGCAGTGATCTCGGTCAGGCGACCGCTCCCGCCTTGGCCGGCAGCCTGATCGGCTTCGCCGGGTATTCGTTCATGTTTGTTGTGTATACGCTTCCAATACTCGGGGTTGCTGTCCTCTATGCGGCGGTCAGCTTCCGCAAAGGCAGGCGCTCGTGATCCATCCACTGCCTGATGATATAACGTTTGGCAATCATGCAGGTATCCGCACGGATGACTCGCTTGAGGAGGGGGTTCGATGAAGGCGTGGCGAGACAATCAGTTATTCGGTGAGCAGACGTTTCGCAGATGGTTCCTCAGTTCGCTGTGCATCATCCTGTTCTTCATTCTGTTCGGGTTAATCCTGTATCTGGTCGCTCTGGACGCAACCGAAAAGACCGTTTCCATGGCGCAGAGTCAATCTGCTGATCAGACGAGAACCTTGATCGACAACAGGCTGCTCGATATCCGGAAGAGCGTCTCTGCGCTTGTTTTTAACGAGAAGCTGGTTACGTCCTCTTACATCGAACCTCCTTTTACAGGCGAGGATTACTACGCGTTGCACAAAGCAGGGGAACAGTTGCGAGGCATTTTCATGTTCGGCAATGTCTCCGACATTTACGTGTATTATCACTCGTGCGCCTGTTTCATCAGCTCCTACAGTCTCATTACGATAACGGCCCCCTTCATCGAGGACAAGTTCGGCATGAAGCCGCAGGAATGGGTCAGGTTCGTCATGAACCGCCAGTCAAGCGAGTGGGTAAAGTTAAACGGCCAAGTCTATCTCATCACCCCATTAAAACGAGACAACCTGTACAGTGTGTCGAGCTGGGCGATCGTTGAGATCAATCTCGCCGAACTGAGAGATCTTCTGATCGGCGGAGACAGCGACCTTCATGGCGATCTGGGTTTCAGTTACATCGTCTCCAGCGACCATCAATTAATCGAGACGACGGGGGATGAGGGGCAGATCCCCTACAGCTATGGCATGCTCGATCCCGGAGAACATGTGCTTGGCAATCAGGTCGTCCATGTGCGGAAGATCAAACAGGCCAACTGGGAGTATATATCGGTGGTGCCCGTTCATCAATATTTCAAGAAGATCTACGATCTGCGCCAGCTGTTGTATGCGTATCTGGGCATCGGCATGTTGCTTGCGATCGGCATCGTATACGTCGAGACGAGAAGACGATACAGCCCGATCCTGTCGCTCAGCAGGCGTCTGTTTGCGGGCGGAGCGTACAGCGGCGCGCAGGATGCGCAGTCCATTGAACATCGGGATATCTTCAAGAGCCTGCAACTCACGATCGACAGCATCGTGGACAACAACAGGAAGTTGGCCTCGATGCTCCAGAAGGACAAGGAGCTGCGACTCAGCCAGACGTTCTCTCTCATGATCCGCGACCATTCCAGGCTCGAAGATCACCAGGGTTTCTTCCGCGAGCATTTCGCCATGCCGTTTCGGCAAGGTCTCGTTACGGCGGTGCGCGTGCTTGATCCCGGACGCAAATTGAACGAACTGCCCGTCCCGGAGCAGGAACATATCCTGCTGATCTGCCTGAACAACATATGCAGCGAATTGCTTGGCAAACAGTACAGCTGCTTCTTCTGGAAACATATGGGCCTGACAGGCGTGATCTGGTCGGATCAACCGATCAATCAGGCATGGCTGGCAGGCATCGGGAACATCCTGGAGCAGACCAGGGGCGTGATCAAGACGTATTTTGATGCGGATGTGCTGTTCGCCTTGAGCGATTTCTGCGACGCCTCAAGCAGCCTGTCATCCGCTTATCTCAAGGCGCAGGAATCGGAGAACTATGCCGCCATGACCGGCAAATCAGGCATCATCTATTATGACAGTTGTTACACACATCCCTTGCCAGAATGGAACCGCGTGGATATCATTCGCGCTGAACAGGATTTCATGTCCTATATGATGGAGCATAATTATGAGCGAGCCAAAGAGAAACTGCTGCTGATCATCGGATATTACCGATATACCGATGGCGTATCGATTCAATTGCTCCAATGCAGAATGTTTGGTCTGATTAACCTCGTCCTGAATGCGATCGAGATGAAGAAGACACCGAAAGAAGAGATGTTCTATTCGAAGATCAATCCTGTTCAACGGCTGCTGAATGCGTCGACGATCCAGCAATTGGAAGAAGAGATCATGAAAATCATCGAGGAGATGATCCTGTATCACGAAGAGAGAGAGGAAACGACGGAATGGAAATTGGAGATGATCAATCAGTATATCGAGTCCCACTATATGGATCAGACCTTGAGCGTACAGCAGCTCGCGGAACGCTACCAGCTGTCGGTTTCCTATCTGTCCAGGCTGTATAAACAGCATTATCAGATCGGCATACTGGAAGCCATCCATCGGTGCCGAATCAGGCACGCCAAGGCCCTGCTGAGGGAAAGGCCGGATCTGTCCATCGCCCAGATCGCGGACAAGGTCGGGTACGGGAACGTGCAAACCTTGATGCGCATCTTCAAGAAGATGGAGGACCGGACACCGGGCCAATATCGGGCAACAGCAGCGAAGCTTGGCAGTTAGAGGCGGACGAATGGGAGGCGTCACCTGCCGGATGCAGGAAAGGATCACCCGCCGCACGTCAACCGTGCAGCAGGTGATCCCTGGCAATGGGAAGCATGGAAGAGGTAACTGCGCAACTACAGGTCCTGTCCCAGACGATACAGCTCCAACTGCTCGACGTCCACGCAGCCACCTCTGGCGAACAGCGATAGTTCCCTGCTGTCCGGACCGGGGAAGAGTAGCGTGCTGAACGCCAGCTCCCCTTCGTTGACAAACACCTCAACGGCGGAATGATCCAGCAGGAGACGCAGCTTGAGCTCTTCCGGTCTCCCGTTGCCGAGGGATACGCTCTTGCGCTCGCAAGGTGAAGCGGACAGGTGGCCGTAATCCACGAACAGCGCATTCGTCCCGGCTTCATAGCCGAGAATGGCTTCCTCCCGGCTCGATGCGAAGAAGCGAATGCCCGCTTGCGCGGCCGTCATGTCCCGCAGATTGAACGTGACGATCAACTCCAATTCGGTGCCCTGGCCGAGCTCCAGGCTGCCTTCTTCCAGCCGGAACGGCGCAGGAGGTTGCCGCGTTGCCCGCTGTCTGAGCCTGGCGATCTCGTCAACAGGCTTGAATCGCAGGCGCCGATCGCTCCCCAGCGTGAGCTCTCTCGGAAAGGTCATGCTGCCGGACCAGGATTTGCCGAGCTCCGAGCCTTTCATCGGCATCCAGGCGATCAGGATGCGCCGCCCGTCCGGTCCCTGGAACGTCTGCGGCGCATAGAAATGATGCCCGTGATCGAGCAGATGAAACCCCTCGTGCTCGTAACGCCCCGTCGCATAGTCAAGCTTCCCTGCGAAATATCCCGACACCGGATGATCCTTCATCCCCTCCGGCGACACCACCAGGATATCGCACCCGTCTATCGTGAACAGATCGGGACATTCGAACATATGCCCCATGCTTCCGTCGCTTTCCACCAGTACACTGACATAAGTCCAATCCAGCAGGTTCTCCGAGCGATACAGCAGCACCTTGCCCCGCCCCTGCTTCTTGGTGCCCAGCACCATATACCATTGCCCCTCATGCCTCCATACCTTGGGATCGCGGAAATGGTTGTTGTCGCCGATCCCCTCCGGCGGAGAGCTGATGATCGGATTGCCCTCGTACTTGCGGAAGGTCAGGCCGCCATCCTCAGATACAGCCAGGCATTGCTGTTGCAGCAAGTCATCGGGCAATCCTTGCGGGGAGGTGAAGATGTTCGCGGTGTAGAACAGATAGAGCCTGCCATCGTGCTCGACGGCACAGCCGGAGAAGCAGCCGTCCCGGTCATAGGCCTCACTTGGCGCCAGCGCGATCGGCAAGTGCTCCCAATGGATCAGATTGCGGCTTCTCATATGTCCCCAGTGGATGTTGCCCCACTGCGGGGAGAATGGATTATGCTGGTAGAACAGATGATACGCTTCATGATAATAAATAAGTCCGTTCGGATCATTCATCCAGTTCACTCTCGGCACAGCGTGAAAGACCGGACGATGCCCGTCTTGTTCGAGGTTGTCCAGGCATAGCCTGATCGCTTGCTCCGCTTTCGCGATAGCCTGCTGATGTTGCCTCATTGATGTCAACCAACTCACCTGCATTCTGATGTTATTTCACGGATCCCTGAGTCACGCCCTGGATGATAAAGCGTTGGGCAAACAGATAGATCATCATGATCGGGATGACCACCATGACAACGGCCGGCAGATATTTCTCATAATCATTGGAATACGTCCCCTTGAACACCTGGATCGCAAGCGGCAACGTATACTTGCCTGCGCCTGCATTCTGCAGGATCAGGAGAGGCAGCAGGAAGTCGTTCCACATCCACAGGACATGCAGGATCCCGATCGTCACCGAGGTAGGCAGCAGGATCGGAAGCACGATCCTGAAGAAGGACTGGACGCGGGTGCAGCCGTCGATATGGGAAGCTTCCTCCAGCTCCAGCGGGATGCCCTTGATGAAGCCGTGGTAGATGAATACCGCCAGCGAGCTGCCGAAGCCGACGTACATGAACATCAGGGTCAGATGCGGCATGCTCTGGATCCAGCCCAGCTTCGCGCCATAGATGGAAACGAGCGGGATCATGATCGACTGGAAGGGGATGATCATCGACGCGACCATCGCCAGGAACCAGATCGTATTGGCCCTGGTCTTATGGCGTACGAAGTAATGCGCCGTCATCGCCGAGCACAGCAGGATCACGAAGAGGCTGCCTAAGGTGATGATCGTGGAATTGCCGAATGCGGTCCAATATCGCATCTGCTCCATGGCCTCTCCGAACTGCTTGAAGCTTATGCTCGAAGGAAGCGCCAGCGGAGACGAGATGATCTCGGCATTGCTCTTGAAGGCGTTGATCAGCAGGATGGCGAAGGGGCCGAAGAAAAAAACCAGTCCCAGTATCAATACGGTATAGGATACGATCTTGATCTTGGTCGAAGCAGCCTTCATCAAGCCTCCACCTCCAGCTTCTTCGTCATGTATACCTGAGTGATCGTGATCGTGGCCACGATGAAGAACAGCACGAAGGCCTCGGCCTGCCCGACGCCGTAGTCGAAGCGTTGGAAGGCCTTGTCATAGACGTGCATGGATGCCATGACCGTGCTGCCGAACGGGCCGCCGCCCGTCAGGGCATAGTTGACGTCGTAGACCATGAAGCTCCGCTGCAGGGACAGGAAGACCGTCACGATGAAGGACGGCACCATGAGCGGCAGGATCATATGCCTGATCTGCCGGAATCCGCTGGCTCCGTCGATCCTGGCGGCCTCCAGGACATCCTTGGGCACGCTCATCAGGCCCGCGATGAAGATGACCATCATGTAACCGGCGTATTGCCATACGGTAACGATGACGAGCGCCCAGAAGGCCTTCGTCTCGTCGCCGAGCCAGGTCTTCTCGAAGATCGACCAGCCCGTGCTTTCCCCGACGGATGGCAGGAAGATATGAAAGATAAACTGCCAGATGAAGCCGAGCACCAGACCGCCGATCAGATTGGGCGAGAAGAAGGAGGCGCGGAAGAAGTTCTGCCCGCGGATGCCGCTGGTGACGAGATAGGCCAGGGCGAAGCCCAATACATTGATGATCAGGACGCTGGCCGCGACATACTTGATGGTCAGCCAGACGCTTGCCCAGAACTTCTTGTCCTGAAGAACCGCCTGATAGTTGTCGAGACCGATGAACGGCATCGAGGACGAGATGCCGTCCCACTTGAAGAACGTCATGTAGATCCCGTAGACGAAAGGCACGAGGATGACGCACGTAAAGGCAAGAAGAGTCGGCCCGGTAAACAGCAACTGGTTGTACAATCTCTTGGAGAGCTTCCTCTCTGTCAGCATAGAATTCCTCCTGAGCCGCTTGATCTGAATAAAGCAGAAAGTCGATCACTTGGCGTTAATCGACTTTCTGCAAGATGGAACAACCGTTTATTGCATGCTCTTCCAATAATCTTCGATTTCCGCTGCCAGCGTTGCCCGGTCAGCCTTGTCCGCCAGATACTTCTGCATCGACGCGCCGAGCACTTTCCAGTGATCGCCCGGCACGAAGTTGCCTGCAAATTCGATCGACTTGCCAGACAGGTTATATTGGTTGATCGCGATGGCCAGAGAGTTGTTCAGCTCCAGGTTGATGTTCTTGAAGGCAGGAATGACATTCGCCTTGTTGACCTGGAAGTCCTGACCTTCCGCTTCGTACACCAGCCAGTTGAGGAACTTCTTGGCTGCCTCCTGCTGTGCCGGCGTGCTCTTCTCGGCATCCAGGAAGAATTGCTTCGTTGCGTCGACGGCTACCGAAGAGTTGGCGTGGTCGCCTTCGTTGTTGGAGATCGGAACCGGAACGAAGCCGTACTCGCCTTCCGGGTTGGATTTCAGCAGCTCGGTGATCAGCCAGTTGCCGTTGAAGGTCATGGCGGCTTCGCCTTTGGCTACCATCGCCGTGCTTTGCTCATAGTTGACGGCCATCGGGTCATCCTTGCCGCCATTGTATCGCTTCATGACATCGAAGGTGTCGAGCAGGCCGTTGAAGGATGGGTTGTTGACGAGATCAGCCTTGCCTTGCTTCAGAACTTCGATGAATCCCTTGACGTCCGTGTCCGGTTGGGTCGCATAGGCGATGGCCAGGAAGTGATTGCCCAGGGACCAGTCCATGCTGCCGATGTACAGCGGCACGATGCCTGCTTGCTCGATCTTCTGGAACAGGGCTTCCAGCTTGGCGGTGGTGTTGATCGACGCAGGGTCGAAGGAACCGCCGCTCACCTTGTCCAGCACTTCCTTGTTATAGATGAGGCCGTAACCTTCCACCGCGAACGGGAAGGAGATCGTCTTGCCATCGACCAGGAATGGCTGCGCCAGATCGGCTACCCACTTCTCATTGGACAGATCCAGAGCCTTGTCGGCGAACTTCTCGATGTCGCCGGTGTCCAGCATGGTGAGGGTGGCCGGAGTGCCCGAAGCATACAGGGCAGAAGCGCGTTCTACCGGAGATTGATCCTGGGTCGTGGAGATGACTTCAACCTCGATATCCGGGTTGGCACTCATGAACAGCTGAGCTGCTTCGGTCATCTGATTGTGTATCTCAGCCTTGGAGTTCAGAATGGTGATTTTCACCTTTTCGCTGCCGCCGCCTTTGCTTTGACTGTTCTGACTGCCCGATGACGATGCGCCGCTGTTGGCATTACCTTCATTGTTCTTGCTGCTGTTGCCTCCGCATGCGCTCAAGACAAGCATAAAGACCAATACCAGCGTTAACCATGAAAGCTTTTTCATTCATAAATCCCCCTAGCTAAAGATAGTGAACGTCGTTCGTCGCTATTCCATATGTCAAACGGTTGACATGTCAACCGTTTGACATATGGAAAAAAATAAAAAATGCTGACCGATCATCTCGCAATCGGCAGCGTCAGGTTGACGATCGCTCCACGAGCGTAACGGGCAGGGTGTGTTCCTTGTCCACCGGCTCACCGTTAATCTGCTTGAGCAGAAGCTCGACAGCCAGCCTGCTCATCTCCTTGATCGGCTGTCTGATCGTGGTCAGCGCGGGATTGCTGAGCTCCGCGAAAGAGATATCATCATAGCCGATCAGCTTCAGGTCATCCGGTATGGAGATCCCCCTGGCGGTTGCCAGCTTGATGATATTCATCGCGATAATATCACTGGAAGCGAAGATGCCGTCCAGATGCTTGTGGTTGTCGAACAGCGAAGAGAGAATTGCATTGTAGGATGATCGGTCGAAGCTGTCCGCACCCAGCTGGATGATGACAGGTTCGATGTTGTGCGCGCGCAAGGTGTCCCGGAAGGCTTCGGTTCTCTTGTTGCTGAGCAGATCCAGGCTCAAGTCTCCGCTGATATGGGCAACTGACCTGCAGCCCTTGCGGATGAGCAGCTCTGCCGCCAGCTTGCCGCCCTGGTAGTTGTCGGAAGACACATAAGGGATATCGGCGATCTTGCGGTCAAAGGTGACGATCGGCTTGTTCAGATTGAGGTATTCCTCGACCTCCAGCGTGTGGCTCCCCATGATGACTCCGTCTACGCGATTGCTCTTCAGCATGTCGATATACTCTTTTTCCTTCGTTTGCTCCATCCGCGAGTTGCAGACCAACAGCTTGTAGCCGAAGGAGGAGGCATACTGCTCAATCTCATTGGCCATCTCGCTGAAGAAGGGGTGGGCGATCGTCGGTATGATCATGCCCAGCATCATCGAACGCTTCCGCGTGAGAGAGCGCGCGATCTCATTGGGCTGGTAATTCAGCTCAGCCATGGCCAGCTGGACCTTCTGGCGCGTGCGCTCACTGATGTAGCCGCGATTGTTCAGAACCCGCGAGACGGTGGTAACCGTTACCCCGGCTTTTTCAGCAACGTCTTTGATCGTAGGCATAGCAGGTACTCCTTTCTTACATGGTTACGATAGCGTCTGACCAGCCTGGGTACAGGAAAATCCCCTTTCAATTAAACCTTATTCCAATTGTGTTCGTCAATGAGGTGTCCCAACTTGTCATGCGGCGGCGATACCTTGTTCCCCGTTGTCGGAATCCTGCCCGATGATCCGTGGTGTGGACAGCCCCCATCCCGTTCGTCTATGCTTTAATTGACGGTTCTGGTATACGTTGGGAGGTGGGAGGATGAAAGTCCACCGTCTGTTGTCCATCGTCATGCTGCTGCTCACGAACAAGCGGGTTGGCGAACGAGAGCTGGCTGAGAGGTTCGAGGTGTCGCTGCGCACCATTTACCGCGATCTGGAGACGTTGGGCGGCGCGGGCATCCCGATCGTCTCCTTCAGCGGGCCGAACGGCGGCTACGAGATCATGGAGCGATTCGGGGATGCGGAAAGGACGGATGGCGGTTTCTGTGCACGTTCTGGTCATGTCATAACTCCTCCTCATCAAAATGGGAATTGCTGCTCGCCGAGATCGGCTCGCTTGCAATTCCCATTGTAGGAGGGGGTTGCTGACAGCTGTGTGGCAGCAATGACCTGGTGCGCGTGAAATAACCGGATCGCGCGAATAAGCCGCTTACGGCAGCCGGTTCCCCGCCGCAAGATAGATCTCATACCATTCCTCACGGGTCAGCTCGACATCGCTCGCCCGGCAGCAGTCGATGAGCCTCTGGATGTTCATGGTGCCGATGACCGGCTGCATGCGCGCCGGGTGGCGCAGCAGCCACGCGATCGCGATGGTGGTGGAGGATACGCCGTATCGTCCGGCGATCTCGTCCAGCTTCCGGTTCAGTTCAGGGTATTTGTCGCTGCCGATAAACACGCCTTCAAAGAAACCGTACTGGAAGGGAGACCACGGTTGGATGGTGATCTCGTGCAGACGGCAAAAATCGAGTACGCTGCCGTCCCGGTTCACGGCGGCGTCGTTTTCCATGTTCACATTGATGCCCGCTGAAATCATCGTCGCGTTGGTGATGCTGAGCTGCAGCTGATTGGCGACGATCGGCTGCTTCACCGATTTTTTCAGGAGCTGGATCTGCATCGGATTGTGGTTGGACACGCCGAAATGCCGCACTTTGCCCGAGCTTTCGAGAATATCGAACGCCTCGGCCACTTCTTCCGGCTCCACCAGCGCATCCGGACGGTGCAGGAGCAGCACGTCCAGATAATCGGTTCTCAGCCGCTTCAATATCCCGTCCACCGATTGTAATATATGCTGCTTGGAGAAGTCGTACATTCCCCTGCGAATGCCGCATTTTGATTGCAGGATGATGGTTTCGCGCACGTCATCGTTCATGCCGATGGCTTCCGCGAACAGTTCCTCGCACGCACCTCCGCCGTAAATGTCCGCATGATCAAAAAAATTGGCTCCCTGTTCCAACGCGGTCCGAATAAAACGCTCCGCCTCGGCTTTGTCCAGACGGTTAATCCGCATGCATCCTACGGCGATGACCGGCACTTCCAGCGCGCTTGCGCCAAGCTTGATCGTTCTCATTCCACCGTTCCTCCTTCGCGTTCTCCGTATGGTTGGTTTGTCCAAATGTTGGCACGGATGTCCCTTGCCCTGATGGTATTGTGACACACATCCGCATCCGAAGCAAACGTTTTAGTGCGTGTCGATCGGGGGGCAGGCCAGATCGTTTGCCTCGCCGCATGCTCGCAGCAGGCCGACAGGAAATCGTTTTATTCTGATTCTCTGTACAGGAACGCAGTAAACGTAATAAAATTAGTAAACTTATAAATATAAATAAACATACATTCAAGCATATGTGCGCGTATTTTTGTAAAGAGATATGTATTTTGAAAGTTACTTTGTTTACTACGTTTACTGCGTTTCGCTCTCTCCGAAGTCAAGACTGCTCTGCGGTTTTACTGAGACTTTACTTGCGGTTACTTGCGCCTTTATTGCACTGCCGTCCCTGAAGCGCAGTGCTCCAGCTCGCGGCACCTGAAAGCCAACGGAAGGCAAAAACAAAACTTACACCGGGTTGGTAGTCTCGGAGGTCGGAATGCCTTGTACGACGTTAAACGGACCGTCCGTAGCGCTGTCCATCCTGGCGCGGGCAGCGCCATTCTCGTCCTTGTTGCGCTGTGCGAACATATACTCGCTGACAAAAAGTTGTCATCAGCCTGATGTATAATTCCGTACAGATCGGATGAAATAACTCATCCCCGCGTCATGGCAGGTAAATGTGCTATTCTTGTCGAAATAAGACAATAGACTGAGTCCGAAGGACAGACGAAGAAGATATAGAGGTGCAGAAACGATGACGGACTACTCCCCAGGCTTGAGAGTCATGATCCGGGACGAGGAATGGATGATCAAGAAAGTTGAAACCAACAGTTTAAACAGAAAGACGATCTACTGTATCGGAATCTCTAAGCTGGTTAAAGACCGGGAAGCGATCTTTCTGACAGATCTAGAAAAAATCGAATTGGTGGATCCCGCCCAAACCAGGCTCGTCATTGACGATTCGCCTTATTATAAAAAATCCCGGTTGTTCATCGAAAGCAAATGGCGCCAGAAAATCCCGACGGATGCCAGGCTTCACATTGGTCACAAAGCTGCCATGGACCTGATGAACTTTCAGCTTGAGCCTGCGCAGATAGCGCTTCGCCAGCCACGCCAGAGAATCCTGATTGCTGATTCCGTTGGCCTTGGCAAAACGTTGGAAGCGGGCATCCTGATTTCGGAACTGATAGCCAGGGGGAAAGGAAAACGGATTCTTGTCGTCACGGTCAAAAGCATGATGACCCAATTCCAGAAGGAGATGTGGAACCGGTTCACCATTCCGCTGGTGAGGCTGGATTCCAACAAAATAGCCAAAATCCGCGCCCAATTGCCTTCCAACTATAATCCTTTTCATTACTTTGACAAAGCGATCATCTCCATTGACACGCTGAAACGGGATGTGGAATACAGAACGCACCTGGAACAAGCGTGGTGGGACATTATTGTCATCGACGAGGCCCATAACGTCGCGGAAAGAGGCGGTCGCCAGGCGCAGCGGGCAAGGCTTGCGAAGCTTTTGTCCAGATGTTCCGATACCCTGATTATGTTGTCGGCCACCCCGCACGACGGGCGAAGCGAAAGCTTCGCCTCCCTGATGAACATGCTCGATCCGACCGCCATCGCGAATCCTCATGACTACAGAAAGGAAGACATCAAGGGGCTGTGCATCAGACGATATAAGTCCGATGTGAAAGACCAGATTCGTGGCACGTTCAGGGAACGTCTCGTGAGGTCGGAAATATGCGATGCGACACCGGAGGAAGAAGCTGCCTTTCGGGTGTTTGCCGACATGCAGCTGGAAATGGACAAACACCGGACCCATAGAGCAGGCACTCTGTTCAAGACAACCTTGGAAAAAGCGATATTTTCCAGCCCCGCCGCTTGCATCAAGAGCATTGACGAACGTCTGAGAAAACTTCGCAGCCGCCCGGACGCGGAGGGGATGGGGGATATTGACAAACTTGAACAACTGAAGGAGGCACTTCTGCGGATCACCCCTTCGTCTTTTTCGCGTTACCAAAAGTTGCTGGAGCTCCTGAGAGACAAAAACTACGGGTGGGATCCGTCTCGAAAGGACGACAGAATCGTTATTTTTACCGAACGGATTGAAACGATGCGTTTTCTGGCGGAACATCTTCGCAGGGATCTTGGCCTGGAGGGGTCCGCGGTGCAGGAAATTTACGGCGGGATGAGCGACGAGGAACAGCAAAGAATCGTGGAAGAATTCGGACGCGAGGAAGCGCCGGTCCGGATTTTGGTTGCTTCCGACGTTGCGTCGGAAGGCATCAACCTGCATTATTTAAGCCACAGGCTGATCCATTTCGATATTCCTTGGTCGCTCATGGTCTTCCAGCAAAGAAACGGCCGGATCGACCGATACGGGCAGCAGGAACAGCCGGACATCCGCTATTTTCTGATTTCCAGCAGCAATGAAAAAATCCGCGGGGATATGAGAATTCTGGAAATCCTGGTGGCCAAGGAGGAGCAAGCCTACAAAAACATCGGCGATCCCACACTTCTCATGGGAGCGCTCCTTGTGGATGAAGAAGAGCTCATCACCGCGGCCGCCATCGAACAGGGAACGAGTGCTGAAGAATTTATTCGGCAACTGGAAGGATCCGAACAGGAATTCAATCTCTTTGAAGAGATGATGAGAGACGCCATGAGCCCGAATGAACGTCCTGAACTGGCAACCGATGAGACCTTGTTCACAGATCTGGAATACCTGAAAAATGCGCTGGTCCAGTTTGCCCAATCCGAACCGATCTCATTTGAAGAGATGCGGACGGTGCAAGGGCTGGAAATTCGGCTGACCCCCGAGCTAGAACGCCGGCTGGGCGCGCTGCTGCCGGAAGAGGCCATGCCCGGGACCGATTATTTGCGGCTGAGTCCGGACAAGCGGTTCTGTATGGAAGAGATGAAACGCAGCATGCAGAGCAATCTGGAGGAAGCCGCATGGCCGAAAACCCAGTATTTGTGGGCACTGCATCCCATTTTCGAATGGGTCAACGACAAGGCTGGTCTTCTCTACGGCAGGGGAGAAGCGCCTCTCATCAGTCTGACCGGTCGGTTGGCAGACAATGAGCTGATCTACATTGTGGCGGGAACGATTCCGAACCGGAAATCGACCCCCGTCGTGGACGAGTGGTTCGGTTTGCGCTATGTGAACGGCCAATTTGTCGAGGAAATGACAATGGAGCAGGTGTTGTCCTCAACCGGTTACGGAAGAACTGAGATGCCGAACAGTCGACTGATTAACGAAATGGACAGGCAAACTGCTGAGGCATTGCTTCCCGTCGTCGTGGAACAGGCAAGGCAAGTGATACGCCGCTACAGCCAGGAATACCGGGACCGTATCAATCCCCAGATTGATGAGGAATTGGGCAAACTGGCGGAGTTGGAAGATAGGCATAAAGCATACCAATTGTCTCTTTTTGAAGAAGATGACAGCAGGAGAAGCGCAGAAGCGCGGAAAGTGGAGCAGCTTTTTCAGGAGTTTTACCAATGGGTAAGAGACACGCTGGAAATCGAAGACAATCCGTATATCCGTATCATCGCAGTGCTATCCGGGGGGAGATGACATGTCCATATATCCTGGAATCTTGAATGTAAATGAATATTATACAAATCATTACCTGAACTCCATATTTGCGGAAAACGCGGAGGAGACGATCAATGTTTGGAGCGCCGCGGCCAAGGAGAACAAGGAGACGCGGACGCCCTGGTCTCTGCTTCGGGAATGCGCCCGGTACTACTATGTCATGCATGAGAGAAGCCTGCGAAGCCGTTCTACGGCCATGCTGCCTCTTATTCGGGATATGGCGGATCTGTATCTGTCCGCCCTTGGATATGAGCGGACGGCTCCCTTTGCCGTTGCCCTGGAGGGCGGTCAGACTCAGGCATACGTTTATTCCGAAGTCCGCAAGCCAAACAGCGCGCCTTGGCTCTGGATTCTGCTGTCCTTCAAAGGGAGCGAGGATGCGGCCGCCTTGCTGGATGAATATTGTTTCGATGCGGCTCATACCGACAGCCTGAAGCCGGACATGTGCTCCCTGACGAACGAAGATTTGGCGACAAAGATCTTTTTTGCCCAGGAAGAGGCTCCCCGCTGGCTGATCATCATCGGCGAGAAGGCGATTGCGCTTCTGGATCGGAACAAATGGAATGAGAAAAGATACCTGGAATTCGACCTCGACGAGATTTTCCGCCGCCGAGAGGACAGCACCCTAAAGGCGATGAGCGTGCTGCTGCACAGGGAGAGTCTGTGCCCTGATTCGGGAACGTCTCTCCTGGACGTTCTGGACGAGAACAGCCACAAACATGCCAACGGCGTTTCCCAGGAATTGAAATATGCTCTCCGCGAATCGATTGAACTGCTGGGCAACGAAGTCTTGTATGATATGAAGCACAGGCAGGGAATCGATCTGGACCGGGATCCGATTGATGCGGGAGAACTGTCCATCCAGTGCTTGCGCTATATGTACCGGCTGCTTTTTTTGCTGTTTATCGAGGCACGTCGGGAACTCGAATATGCGCCCATGAAATCCGAAGCCTATTTCAAGGGATATTCCCTCGAAAGTTTGAGAGAAATTGCAGAAAAGGTCCGGGAAGAGTCCCATGAAGTGGGCGAGGGCTATTTCCTGCATGAGACGCTTTCGCAGCTTTTTGATCTGATTTACAACGGCTACCCGAGAACAGAAATGGAAATGAAGGCCCTGTCTTCCCGGGAGTCCTATCATCACGTGTTCGTTATAGAACCCTTGAAAGCCCATATTTTCGACCCGGAGTATACTCCACTCCTTACCAAAGCTAAGTTGCGGAACCGCGTCATGCTGAAAATTATCGACCTGATGAGCGTTTCCCGTCCAACGGGCCGTAGAAACGAGCGCCGGGGCCGCATTTCCTACGCCGCTCTCGGCATCAACCAGTTGGGCGCGGTTTATGAGGCCCTTCTGTCCTACCGGGGATTCATCGCGCAGGAAACGCTGTATGAAGTGAAGCGCGCCCGCGATGAAGTCGACGAACTGGACGTCGGTTTTTTTGTGCCCGAGCGGGAACTCGGGAATTACAAGGAGGAAGAGCGCGCCCGTTATCCGGACGGTAGGTTGCGACGTTACGAGAAGGGCACCTTCATTTACCGCCTTGCGGGCCGCGAACGGGAAAAATCCGCGTCCTACTACACCCCCGAAGCGCTGACCAAATGCCTCGTCAAATATGCGCTGAAAGAACTGCTGGATGGCAAGACCGCAGATGAAATCCTGAACCTGAGCATCTGCGAGCCCGCCATGGGCAGCGCGGCGTTTCTGAACGAGGCGATCAACCAGCTGGCGGAAGCCTATCTGGACCGGAAGCAGAAGGAGCTGGGCGAATCGATCTCCCATGAGGAACGGTTCCATGAATTGCAAAAGGTCAAAATGTACATCGCGGACCGCAATGTGTACGGCATTGACCTGAATCCGGTTGCCGTGGAGCTGGCCGAAGTTTCGCTGTGGCTGAATACGATTTACAAGGGCGGATATGTGCCCTGGTTCGGCACCCAGCTCGTGTGCGGCAACTCGCTGATCGGAGCGCGGAGACAGTGCTATCGCGTGGATCAGCTTCAGGCCACGGCGATGGGCAAACGCTGGTACGAAAACGCTCCGGAGCGAGTCCCTCTGGGCACCAGGCGCATGCAGAAGAAACAGGTGTATCACTTCCTCACCGGGGATCCCGGCATGGCCAACTATACGGACAGGGTTATTCGCAGTCTTTCGCCGGACAACATCCAGATAATAAACGAATGGAGAAGAAAATTTACCGATAGATATGACGAGAACGACATTCAAAACCTGCTTTGCCTATCCCGGATCATAGACGATCTTTGGGAAAGACAGATCCAGTTGAGGAAAGAAGTGGCGGAAAAGACGGCGGATCCTCTTGAGGTGTATGGCCAGAAGGGCGGCGCGGGAGCCTCCTTGCGCACGACGATTCGGGAGAAAGACAAGATTTACAAGACCTTGTACAAATCCGAGGAGCAGCGGAATGCGGGGCCCTATGCCCGGCTCAAGTTTGCCATGGACTACTGGTGCGCCCTCTGGTTCTGGCCGATCGACAAGGCGGACCTGTTGCCGAACCGGAGCGAATTCATTGCGGACATGTATCTCATTTTGGAAGGGACAATCGATACGTTTATCGGTGTTAGCCAGGAAACCAAGATGGGACAACTGTCCTTATTTCCGACCGAGAACGAGCAACTGGCGCTCGATATCAAGGCGCTGTTTGACGGCATGGGCGTCGTGGACATTCCGAAACTGTGCCAGCAGCAGCCCCGTCTTGCCTTGGTCAAGGAAATCGCCGACAAGCACAAGTTCCTACATTGGGAGCTGGAATTTGCCGACCTGTTCGCCGAGCGCGGTGGATTCGACCTGATCATCGGAAATCCTCCGTGGATCAAGGTGGAGTGGAACGAGCAGGGGGTTCTATCCGACAGCAATCCCATGTTTGCGGTAAAAAATTTGACGGCAACCGAAACTGCAAGTCTTCGGATCGGTACTCTTGGGTTCGCAAGAACGAAGTCTCTTTATTTTGAAGAATATGAAACAATGTCAGGAACACAGGAATTTTTGAATGCTGTCCAAAACTATCCCGACCTTAAGGGGCAACAGACTAACCTGTATAAATGTTTCTTGCCTCAAGCGTTGGTTTTTTGTAATGAAACCGGTGTTAGTGCTTTTATACATCCGGATGGTGTTTATGACGATCCCAGGGGAGGACCATTGCGAGAACAGCTGTATCCAAAGCTAAGAAAGCATTATCAGTTCACCAATGAGTTGAAATTGTTTGCTGAGGTACATCATAATACAGTATTTAGCTTAAATGTTTATTGTAATAAGACTTCCAATTCTTTCGACTCCATAGGGAATCTCTTTGCTGTTGAAACGATTGATCAATGTTATGATGGTTCTGCCACTGGTGAACTGCCTGGAATCAAGGATGAAAACAACAACTGGAATGTCAAGGGACATCCTGACCGGGTTGTGAAAATTGGAAGGAAAGAAATGAGTCTTTTTTCCAAACTGTTTGACGGAAGCGATAACTGGAAGCAGGCTCGATTGCCGGTTATTCATGCTAAGAAATTAACCGAAGTATTGTCTCGTTTTGCTACGCAAGAAAAGACTTTGGCTAATATACGAGAAGGAATTTTTTCGACAGAATTGTGGCATGAAACAAACGCCCAAAAGGATGGAACGATCACTCGAAATGTACATTTTCCAGATTCACCACTAGACCTGATATACTCTGGACCGCACATTGGTGTAGCAAATCCTCTGTTTAAAGCTTCACGTCGAGATTGCAGGTTGAATAGTGATTATGACAATATTGATTTAACTCGAATACCTGAAGATTATGTATCAAGATGTAACTATTCTCCTGCGATGGAAAAGGAGGAATACCTTAAACGTATTCCTGTTACCCAATGGGGCGGCAAATATCATGAATATTATCGAGTGGTATCCAGAAAAATGCTGAATCTTAGCGGGGAAAGAACGTTAATCGCAACGATCATACCGCCTGGAACCACCTATATTCACGGTATTTTTGGGTTTGCTGTTAAGCATGACCTGGCTCTTATTGCCGGTACAATGGCCTCTTTGCCATATGATTTCTACTTTAAGATCACAGGCAAGACCAATGGAGGATTTGAACTTATTTCAAAACTGCCATATCTTCACGGCTGTGTCCAAAGCAATGACATTCTGATCAGATCCCTGCTCTTAAATTGTGTAACAGTCTATTACAAACAATTATGGCAGGAATCCTTCAATGAGAAACTGAAAGAATCGATGTGGTCCAAATCCGACCCGCGCCTCAAGCCGGAGAAGTTCACTTCGCTCACACCCGAATGGACCTGGGACACGCCGCTGCGCACCGACTTCGAACGCAGGCAGGCTCTCGTCGAGATCGATGTCCTTACGGCCATGGCGTTGGGGATGACGTTGGAGCAGCTGAAAACAATCTACCGGATCCAATTTCCGGTCCTGCAGCAATATGAAGCGGACACCTGGTATGATCGAAATGGAAGAATCGTATTTACCAACAACCGCAGTTTGACCGGGGTTGGGGTCAGCCGGGCGCAATTCGAACAGATCAAACATTATAAAGCAGGAGAAACGTATACACACACGATATTGGACGATACGATGCCCGGAGGACCCGTTGAACGGACGATTGAATATGTGGCGCCTTTCGACCGATGCGACCGGGAGAAAGATTACGAAACGGCATGGGCCTTTTTCGAACAGAAATACAGGCAATAAAAGAAAGAGGGGAGTCGTTCATGATACCTTCCGTACTTGCCAGACAGCTGAGGGAAGGGGTGGCTGACTATATCGAGACCACTTTTCCGATGACCAATCATCTCTTCAAGGGCACCCTGTCCCGAATGCTCGGAGTGAAAAACTTCGTCTTTCATGAACCGTATGTCGCGGTCCGGCTGCCTTTCAGGGTTGCGGAGGAAGAAACCGTCCGGTTCGAAGCCATTCAAACCAGATTCAGGCCTTATCTGCACCAGCAAAAGGCCTTTGAGCGTTTGACGGACGAAGAAGCCCGATCCACTCTCATTGCGACAGGCACAGGGAGCGGTAAAACGGAATGCTTCCTTTATCCCATCCTCGAATATTGTTATCGGCATCGCGGCGAACCCGGCATCAAGGCGATTCTCATCTATCCGATGAATGCTCTCGCTTCCGACCAGGCCAGGAGGATCGCCCGACTCATCCATGAAAGTCCTCAACTGCGGGGCAACGTGAGAGCAGGAATGTATGTCGGCGGATATGAGGCTAATGCTTCCAGTCAGATGGGCGAAGACCGGGTCATAACCGATCATGAAGCCATGCTGCACCAGCCGCCGGACATCCTGCTGACCAACTACAAAATGTTGGACTATCTGCTGGTGCGCCCGAAGGATGCGGAGATCTGGAGGGATAACGCTCCGGACACCCTCAAATTCATTGCGGTGGACGAGCTCCACACCTTTGACGGAGCGCAGGGGACGGACCTGGCCTGCCTGATTCGGCGGCTGAAGGCGCGCCTCGGTATCCGCCCGGGACATCTGTGCTGCATCGGTACCTCGGCGACGATGGGTTCCAGGGACAGCGCGCAGCGGATCAGGGATTATGCAAGCAGCGTCTTCGGGGAATCGTTCGGGGGAGATTCCGTCATCACCGAGGACCGGCTGTCTCCTTTCGAATTTTTTGCCGGCCATGAAACGGAATATGTTATGTTTCCTACCGAGGAACTGTGCCGCAAGCTGCAATTCCTGAGCCTGGAGAGCAATCTTGAGGCGTACCTCACTTGCGCGGCGCAAAGCTGGCTGGGCGTCCGGTTGGACGAGTCGGAGATCATGTCCGATGAAACCAGGATCGCCATCGGAAGGCGGTTGATGAAACACGGTTTCCTGCAGTACCTGTTGGCAGAGATGGGGCCCAACTATGTGCAGATCCCGTATCTCTGCGAAAAACTGTCCGTCCCATTTCCGGACCTGTCCCGGCTGAGCCATCCGTCGACTGCGCTGGATGCTCTGTTCGCCCTCGTGTCCCACGCGAGATCCGGACATCCGGGGAATCTGCGTCCTTTTCTCCAGGTGCAGGTGCAGTTCTGGATGAGGGAACTGAGCCGGATGCTTGCCCGGGTGAGCGAGGACAACATTGAATATGCGCTATACAGAGATTTGAACGAGGAACAGGCCAAGCATTATCTGCCCGTGATCAACTGTCGCGACTGCGGGGAAACCGGCTGGGTCGGCATCCTGAACGAAAGGCAAAACGCGGAAATGGTCAATCTGGATGCCTTCTACAATCTGTATTTTGCCGGGGACAGCAAGATCCGGATGTTTTTCCCTACGGACGGGAGCTTCGAGCCTCCCGGAACCGTCCGGGCTCGATTATGCAGTCATTGCCTGCAGGTGGATTTTGGGAATGGCCACGACCATTGCTCCGCCTGCGGCAAAAAGACGATCCCGGTAATCGTTCCGTTGGACAACGTGGTCAGTGTGCGTGATAAAAAGAGTTACGAGTGTCCCTTCTGCGGGAGCAGGCAAGGCCTGTCCCTGATCGGTCTGCGCACAGCCACAGCCATCAGCGTGGTTGTGTCCCAACTCTATGCTTCCGGCTTTAACGATGACAAAAAGCTGCTCGCCTTTTCCGACAACGTCCAGGATGCGGCGCATAGAGCTGGCTTTTTCAACTCCCGTGCCTGGAGGTTCAGTTTGCGCGCCGCCATTCAGCATTTTGCCCTGGCGGAAGGCAGAAATCTTCCTTTGGAAGAGTTTCAGGAGCGCTTTGTGGAATATTGGCACGCGCATACGAAGGATGACGCGGAGTTCGTCAGTCTGTTCATCGCTCCCAACATGACTTGGATGCGAGCCTACGAGAGAATGAAGGAAACCGGACAGTTTGGCCACGACAGGCATGCGAGACTGTTGATGGAACGGATCGAGAAGCGGCTCAAGTATGAGATCATGCTCGAATACGGTCTCAGCTCCCGCATTGGAAGAACATTGGAAAAATCAGGCAGCTCCGTACTTCGCTTTGATCCGGAGGCGCTGGTCGAAGTTGCGGAACTGGTACGGGAACGAACGGTCAATGAACTCGGGGCGCTCTCCTGGAGCAGTCCTGAAGTGTTTCGGCGCATGGTCATGGGCTTCCTGCATATCATGCGGTCCAACGGCGCCTTTGCCGATCCGGTCTTCCACGACTATACCATGGACAGAGGCGACACATACAAGCTCACCTTTGACAAAACCCACTGGACCCCGGGCGTGAAGCCGGGAAGAAACACTCCCCGGTTTATCTACAAGCCCAATGAGAACATAGGGAAAATATGGAATTTTGATACTCTAACGGTCCATTCCAAATACGCGTCCTGGATCGAGTCGTGCATTGGTCTCATGGAACTGATGCACCGCCAGGATCTCTCGCAGCAGATTGCGCAGATCATACTCGAAGAGCTTATCAGAAAAGGCATCGTCGTGGCGATGCCTACGCCTCCTAGTTACTCTGCCTATGCCTTGAGCAAGTCTGCTGTTTGGGTGTCCACCAGCGTGCGGCAGTTTGTATGCGATCGTTGCGGCACTGCAGTCTCTGCCTCTGAAGACAACAGCCAATTCTGGGAAGGGGCTCCCTGTATCCGCGTGAGCTGCGGTGGGCAATTTTACGAGGATACGAACGCTTCGTTGGACTATTACGGAAAATTGTACTCGAATGGCGATCTGTTCCGGGTCATCGCCAGGGAACACACGGGTCTTCTGGAACGGAACGACAGGGAGGAGCTGGAGCGTTCCTTCAAGAGAAGCCGGGAAGAGCGGAAGCCTTGGGACACGAACCTGCTTTCGAGCACGCCAACCCTGGAGATGGGAATCGATGTGGGCGACCTGTCCACCGTTGTCCTTTGCAACATGCCTCCTGGCCAAGCCCAGTTTCTGCAGAGGGCTGGACGAGCCGGGCGGAGGGACGGCAACGCCCTGACCGTTGCTGTGGCGAACGCCCGGCCGCACGATCTGTACTTCTATGCGGACCCGATGGAAATGATTCAGGGCAAAGTTGCGCCTCCCCGGGTTTTCCTGCGCGCGCCCGCCGTACTGGAAAGGCAATTTGTCGCTTTCTGCATGGACAACTGGATCAAGCGGGGGGGTTCGGAAAAAGCCGTTCCTGACAGTGTCGGCGAATGCCTGAACAAAATGGCGTCAGGAGCTCCCGGCCATTTTCCGGACAATTTTCTGCAGTTTGTGCAGAACCATTTGGTCTCTCTTATTGACAGTTTTATCGAGATGTTTCAGGCAGGGCCGTGTGATGAACTGGATGAAGATTCTATCCGAGAGTTGAAAAAGTTCGCATTGGGCAAAGGTCTGACGGAGACTCCACTGCATAGGAAAGTGCGGGAAGCCTTTGAAGAACTGAAGAGGCATCGGGATGCGCTGATTGGAAACATGAAGCAGTTGAATCGGCTGATCCGGGAACTGGAAAGGAAACCGCAAGATTCCTCCTTTGAGTCCGATATTCAGGAACTAAAATTGGAACGGACTGCCCTGAAACAGGTTATAGGAAACCTGAACAGCAAGCACGTTTACAATTTCATGACCGATGAGGGATTATTGCCCAACTACACATTTCCAGAAGCCGGAATCGTCTTGAAAGCGGTGCTCATCCGCAAGGAAGATCTGTCAGACCAGGAGCAGGATAATCCAAAGCGCAGACCTGAAAGGTTGGTTTATGAGTACACAAGAAACGCGGCTGCGGCCTTAAGCGAATTTGCTCCCGCCAATCATTTCTACGTGGATGGTAAAAAGCTGAGAATCAATCAGGTGGACATGAAATTCGCTGAGCCTGTCAAATGGAGACTGTGCCCCAACTGCTCTTATGCAAAAATGATCGACCATGAATATGAGGCGGCATGTCCCCGGTGCGGCAGTCCTGCGTGGGCTGACACTGGGCAGGTCCGGTCCATGCTCAAGGTCCGAATGGTTTATTCGCATATGCGCTACGACAGGGCTCAGATAGACGACGAAAGCGATGACCGCAGCACGGTGTTCTATTGCCGGCAGTTGCTGGTGGACGTGGATGAGGAGAATGACGTCGTCAAAGCGTACCGGATGGACAACAGGGATTTTTCCTTCGGATATGAGTTTGTCAGAAAAGCCACCATCCGGGAAATCAACTTCGGGGAGAAAGATATCCAGGGAGAAAGGCTCACGGTTGCTGGAGTGGAAGAGGTGCGCAAAGGGTTCAGGGTATGCCGGGAATGCGGCAAATTGCAGGCGGACAATAGCGCTGCTCCCGACCATGCCCCCCTGTGCTCCGCGAAGCATCCGCGTCCGGGTGTTCCCGATCCGATCGAGGAGTGTCTATTCCTCTACCGGGAGTTCATCACGGAAGTTCTGAGAATCCTTGTTCCTTCAACGAGCCTGGATTTTGAGCAAAAAAAGAAGGAATCCTTTGTTGCGGCCTTCATGTTGGGTATGAAAGAGTATTTTGGCAACGTGGACCACTTGCGTGCGGCAGTGTGTGAGGTACCTGTACCGGATACGGGGTTCAGGAAGCAATATCTGGTGATCTACGATACGGTTCCGGGCGGAACCGGCTACCTGAAACAGCTGCTCCAGAATGAGTGTTCTTTGGTGGACATTTTGGAAAAGGCGCTCGCGGTGTTGGAGAATTGCACCTGCAAGGAGGATCCGCAAAAAGATGGATGCTACCGCTGCTTGTACGCCTACCAGCAGAGCCAGAATATCGGTCGAATTTCCAGGAAATCCGCCATTCGTCTCTTGAAACAAATTCTGGGTGGAAAGGACAACCTTGTGCGAATTGACAGGCTGGCTCAAGTGCCGGTTAATGATTTGTTTGAAAGTGAGTTGGAGCGACGGTTTGTCTTGGCGTTGGAACGGATGGGCACGGAGACCAGGCCGGTTCATATTGAGCAAGCAGTTGTCAACGGAAAAGTTGGCTACTTGCTGAAGGTGGGGGACTGTTCCTGGGAAGTGGAACCTCAGGTCGAACTGGATGCGTTACATGGCATATATGTGAGATCTCGCGTGGATTTCGTATTATGGCCATCCAGGAAGTCGCAGGGCCAGAAGCCGGTCGTCGTATTTACCGACGGATTTTCGTTCCATAAAAACTCATGCATAAAAGATACACTGCAGCGGGAAGCGATCAGAAGAAGCGGGCATTTTCGGGTCTGGACTTTTTCATGGGATGATATTGAGCATGTGTTCCGGAACAAGGGCGATTATGCGACGGCAACCTTGATACCGGCGAATATGCCCTCTGGAGTACGATACTTCAAACAGACGGTCTCGACCGGAAACGCAAAGGATCTGCAGTTGGACAAGTCCACTCCTATGAAGCTGCTCATGCGCTATTTGGAAATGCCGGATGCGGAACATCATTTTCAGGTCCATGCCCGGGCTCTTGCCATATCCTTGCTTGACGTGCATAAGTTACGGGATCGGCTTGCCTTTGACGATTGGCTGATGAGCATGAGAGAACTGTTCATGCAGTTTCCGGTGGCGGATGTCGAGGACTTCCGGATGAATGAATGCATGTTCGGAACCTGGAGTCCGCGATCGTCCAACTGCCATCTACGGATGTATGCTGGTGTAACGCTGTCGGAACTGCAGAGCAATCAGACCCGGGCACTTCCTGTCGTTTTTGCAGTGCTGAATGACCGGAACGAGGACCGGACGGATCGCTATGAGGCGGATTGGAACGGTTTCTGGCATTTTTATAATGTGATGCAGTTTTCGAACCGCTTTGCGGGGGCCACTGTGACCGGATTGGAGCAGATGGCGTATGGCGTGCTGCCCTCCATGCTGGAAAGCGCGCCTTCGGTTGCGGACTCCCAGACGCAGACGGATGCGGAAGGCTGGTCCGAGGTTTTCGCCAGCCTGTTAGAAGAGGAAGCGCGTCAGTTCGCTGCCAGACTGCAATCGGCTGGAGCAAAGGTTCCGTCATCTGTCGGCTATGCGCTGCAGGATGACAGGGGGGTCATCATCGCCGAATGCGAACTGGCGTGGGAACAGGAAAAAGTGGCGGCATTGCTGAGCGAGCAGATAGGCAGCAGGGAGCAGTTCGAGCGCGCCGGATGGACCGTATTCACATTGGAGGATGACATACCAAAGAGTATTACGGGAGGAGGCTATTGATGGTGGGAAACATGCCGATTGTCGCCATTTCGTCGGATTTTTTGAACGCATTTGCCGCATTGCCGAGACAGATCCAGGGTAAGGTTACAGAGTTTTTGAACAAGTTTCGCATAAATCCTCGCTCTCCAAGCATCAACCTTGAAAAAATCCGGAATTCAAAAGACCAAAGGTTTTATTCTGTCCGCATTGATGAAACATATCGGGGTATCGTGCTTCGGCAGGACGAGACAGGCGTTTACCTTTTGCTATGGGTGGACCATCACGACGATGCTTACGCCTGGGCTGCAAGAAAAAAATGCATCGTCAATCCAGCCACAGGGGCCATCCAGATTTACGACGCCTCTAGCATGACGGAAGATTTGGATGGAACTCCAGGAGGATATCTGGAGTCTCCGGAGGACCTTTCGCTGTCGTTGTTTGCAGGAGTGTCCAACCGGGATCTGATCTCTCTCGGCGTTCCCGAAGAACTCCTGCCAATCGTCCGAACCATCCGATCGGAGGACAAGCTGTATGCCTTGAAGAGTTCCTTCCCGGAGGATGCGTACGAGGCATTGGAGTTTCTGGCGCATGGTTTTTCCGTGGAAGAAGTACTGCAATTGTACCGACAGGAAGCGAAACCGGAGGAGCATGATCAGGAAGATCTGGCTGCTGCCCTGGAAAATGCCAGAAGCCAGCAGCGGTTCATCGTCATTGATGGGGAAGAGGAGCTCCGCCGGATCATGGCGGAACCTCTGGAAAAATGGCGGGTTTTCTTGCATCCGTCACAAAGGGAAATCGTAACGAAGGAATATTCGGGTTCGGCAAGAATCCTGGGAGGAGCTGGAACCGGGAAAACCGTTGTCGCCATGCATCGCGCGAAGCATCTTTCTTCCCGCATGAACGGCAACGGTAAAATCTTGTTTACGACCTATACGACCAATCTCGCTGGCGACATTAGGGAAAACCTGAAAAAAATCTGCACTACAGAAGAATTAAGGCGCATCGAAGTCGTCAATCTGGATGCCTGGGTGGCGCAGTTTTTACGCGATCAGGGTTTTTCCTATTCGATTGCTTATGGTGACCAGTTGAGGCAACTTTGGCAGGAGGCCATCATCCTGGCGGGGGATACCTCCGGTCTGAGCCCGGAATTTTACATGGACGAGTGGTTGAAGGTGATAACCGCCCAGGAAGCCTATTCGAAGGAAGCCTATGTGAAGGCGTCCCGGATCGGCAGGGGCACCCGGCTGGATCGGAAAATGCGGCTCCAGGTCTGGGATGTCGTGGAGCAATACCTAGCCCTGATGAAGGACAAGCAGGTCAGGGATGTGGAAACGACCATGTACGAGTGCAGGTTGATCATCCAGAAAAATCCCGGCACTCTGGCCTACAGGGCTGTCATCGTGGATGAAGCCCAGGACCTGAGCATGAATGCCTTCCGGTTGCTGAGGGCCATTGCGGGTGAGGAGCATCCGAATGATCTATTTATTGTCGGGGATGCGCACCAGAGAATTTACAAAAACAAGGTGGTGCTGTCACGGTGCGGCATCACCATTCGCGGGAGAAGCAACCGTCTCAGAATCAACTATCGCACGACGGAAGAGATCCGAAAGTATGCTTACGGCATCTTGAAGGGAATCCGGTTTGACGATCTGGACGCCGGCCTGGACCACGGGGATATAAACAGATCCTTGACACATGGATCGATGCCAGTGATCCGGAATTTCACGCATGCGTCCGATGAGTTGAATTTCCTGATCGAGGAGATCAACAGATTGCATGCGGAAGGGACCGAATGGAAGAGCATCTGCATCGTCGCCCGGACCAACAGGCTGCTGGACGATTACATCAAAGGCCTGAACGAAGCCGGGATCAAGACGTATGAGATCAAGCGGAGCCGGATCGATGACCGGAATATGGAGGGTGTCCGGGTTGCGACCATGCACAGGGTGAAAGGGTTGGAATTCAAGTACGTGTTTGTGGTCGCGGCGAACAAGCGGATTATTCCACTGGAGTCCGCCATCAACCGAGAGGACCCGGTGTCCGAAGAAGAGGCTGTTACCGCCGAAAAATGCCTTCTGTACGTCGCCCTGACCCGTGCCCAGAAAGGCGCCTACATCACCAGCTACGGCCAGCAGTCGGAGTTTGTGTATTGAGGTGAAGTTTGCCCCGGCAGGCGGGAGGACTATGGCAGTCAGAGGATCCCTTCCAGCCGGGGTCTTTTTTTCTCTTGCGAAAATAAACACGCTTAAGAACACCAGAAGGAAAATAGATCAAGTCCCAATTTGTGTATAAATTCCCTGAAAGGGCAGATTACATAATTCGTGTCTTTGAAAACTGGTATTGGTTGACTGGCGTGCCACCGCGGATATTCCCCTCCACCCCGGCTCGTCAAACTAGTCCGCATAGCTGGTCAATTGGCGTTTTCGGTGTGTCGGATCGCATTTTCTAGAGCCTTTGAGGGCGGGCATTTTCCCAACTTCTGCACGGTTTCCGGGTATTGTTTGAGGGGGTGACTCCGGCGCCTGTTGTTTGCAACGTGTTTGCAACGTGTTTGCAGATTGTCCGCCGCGCATACATGCCGGGTGCGATTTCCGGTTGCAAGGGGCGGATTCGGCATACAGCGGCAGGGCATACACCCTCGCCTTCTCTGCCACCGGGGTGGCGTTTGTGCCAGCCGCGCGGCCATTGTCAAGTCGTTGCTCCGGCAGCGCACTGGCACCCAAGCCGCGCCCACTGCTTTCTCATCTGCTTCCTC